>Ga0210085_1000039_pt1 | contig 59231 bp, 61 predicted proteins | sample China_Galinas_PW_5_FD_184866 | JGI IMG/M metagenome (GOLD analysis project Ga0210085, IMG submission 184866) | Wetland microbial communities from San Francisco Bay, California, USA, that impact long-term carbon sequestration - China_Galinas_PWC_D1... | ecosystem: Environmental > Aquatic > Marine...
TGTGGGTGAAAGCGCATTTGCCCACAAAGGAGGTATCCATGTCAGTGCCATCATGAAAGTATCAAAAGCCTACGAACATATGGAACCCGAACTTGTAGGCAATCGCCGCCGTGTATTGGTGTCGGACCTTTCGGGAAAAAGCAATATCGAATACAAAGCAAAAGAACTTGGAGTCGTGCTTGGGGCCAACGGAGTTGACAGCCGCAAGATCGTTACGGAAATAAAACAGATGGAACAGGATGGGTACCAGTTTGACACTGCCGACGGATCCTTCAAGATTCTGCTCGAAAAATTTACCGATCAGTTTCAGCCGCTTTTTGATCTAAAATCCTTTCGGGTCACCATCGAAAAAGACGAAGATCGTCCCTGCTCAGCCCATGCCACCATCAAGATCTCGGTAGACGGCAAAGATGAAATCACCGCCGCTGAAGGAGATGGTCCGGTCAGCGCTCTGGATAACGCCCTTCGCAAGGCACTCGACAAATTTTATCCGGATCTGGACGCCATGCGCCTGATCGATTTTAAAGTCCGAGTCATCGATGGCCGCGAGGGAACCGCGGCAAGGGTGCGGGTCTTTATTGAATCAAGAGATCATGACCATATCTGGAGCACCATCGGTGTTTCCGAAGATATTATTGAAGCCAGCTGGCAAGCCCTGGCCGACAGCTTCCAGTATAAGCTGGCAATGATAAAACCCTAATTGATCGTAAACAAAATGGAAAAAATATTTTATAATAAAGAGGAAATCAATGCCGCGGGACATTTTTCTCATCCAGTCCTGCGGCCTATGCTCGTTCGCATGTTGCCCTTTGCTCAGAGAGATTAAAGATAAGATAGTAACACCCTAATTGAGCGAAAGTCGAGGATGCCCCAGATTCAAGGCGTCAAGGGTGAAGCCGTAGTGAACTACTGCGAACCCTTGACAACGCCGAAGATGGGGTGTCATCGGCTTTCCCGGAGGGTAAACAAAATCGAGATAAAATAGCAGAATTCATATCTCATTGTTGGTAGAGATATAAAATATCGCTTTATCACTAAATTACTCATTGAAATAAACATATTAAAATCTTTCTCGGTTTTGTTTACGCTCAATTAGGGTAACATTCACTATTGCCTGTATTCAGGTATCAACACATTTATAAATAGGAGCAAAATCATGGAAGAACGAGTCATTATTTTTGATACAACGCTAAGAGACGGCGAACAATCTCCCGGTGCAAGCATGAATGCCGCGGAAAAACTGCGCCTGGCCACACAAATGGAAAAGCTCGGCGTAGATGTATTGGAAGCCGGATTCCCGGCAGCATCTGAAGGTGATTTTGATGCGGTTTCCAAGATCGCTTCAAAACTCAAAAAAACCGAGGTCGCCGGACTGGCACGGACGTCAAAAGACGATATCGATCGCGCCTGGGGAGCTGTCCGACACGCAGCAAAACCGAGAATTCACACATTTTTGGCCACATCCGACATCCATATGGAATACAAACTCAACATGACCCGGGACCAGGTTCTCAAAACCGCTTCGGAATCTGTCAAATACGCAAAAAGCCTGACCGACAGCATCGAGTTTTCGGCAGAAGATGCCTCACGCAGTGATCGGGATTTTCTTTGCAAAGTGTTTGAAGCGGCCATCGAGGCCGGTGCCACAACCATTAATATTCCGGACACCGTGGGATATGCCATCCCCATGGAATTCGCGGATCTGGTCAAGTATGTGATGGACCATACCCCCAATATCAATAAGGCGGTGGTGAGTGTTCACTGTCACAATGATCTCGGCCTGGCAACGGCCAACACTCTTGCTGCGTTGAACAGCGGTGCAAGACAGGCGGAAGTCACCATCAACGGCATCGGCGAACGGGCCGGGAACACCTCAATGGAAGAAGTCGTCATGTCCCTTCACACGAGGCCTAATTACATGCCGTTTTCGACCAATATCAAAACAGAGCTGATTTATCCCACCAGCCGGCTGGTCAGCATGATCACCGGTATTATGGTCCAGCCCAACAAGGCCATTGTCGGGGCCAACGCATTTGCCCACGAGGCTGGAATACATCAGGACGGGGTTCTGAAAAATCCCATGACCTATGAAATTATGAAACCGGAAACCGTCGGGCTCAGCGCCAACAAGTTGATTCTGGGGAAACACTCCGGAAGACACGCGCTGCGTTCTCACTTGAAGGAAATGGGGTACGATCTCTCCGACGAAGAATTAAAGCTCGTTTTTAAAAAATTCAAGGAACTGGCCGACAAGAAAAAGCACGTTGTTGATGAGGATCTGGAAGTCATTGTTACGGAAGGCATCTTGAGGACCTCCGAAATTTTTGAACTGGATTATCTGCATGTCACCAGCGGCACCACTGTCATCCCCACGTCAACCGTCAGGCTCTCCATCAATGGAAGGCCGGTCCAGAATACGGGGTACGGAAACGGCCCCATCGATGCGGCATATGACAGTATTGCCAAGCTGACGGGAACAGAATCCGAACTGCTGAGATTTTCCATAAGCGCCATTACCAGCGGTACGGATGCCCAGGGCGAGGTTACGGTACGCTTGAAGGAAAACGGCCTGGTTGCACTCGGCCGCGGAGCAGATCCGGACATCATCACCGCCAGTGTGAAGGCTTATATCAACGGACTCAACCGTCTTGAATATTTGAAAGCCAATCCGGTGATGGCAACCACCTGACCTGATTTCTTATGAAGAACATCAAACTATAGGGGCTCACAGAGCCCCTTCACTAATATTTTTCTATAGCTTTTTTACCCGAGTTTGAAACCTTTGCATCCTCGGGCCCTCTTCTCCAACGAAATTGGAGAAGAACCTATTTTTTTCCCCTATTCCCCGAGCATTTTTTTCTTTAACTTTGCGTCCGCCGGTTTTTCACCCAGCCATATTGAGAATACCGCCTTTTTAAAATCAAGTCCCTTGATGGTCCCTTTCAATGCCCCCTTTATATAAACACGAATCCCCTGCTCCGGAATGTAAATAATATCGTAGATATCGTTTTTTTCGGCTCTCTGGGAAAAATAAGCGTTGAAAGTGTCGATCTTCGTTTTAATAGGCGCAATGTTTCCGCCGGTTCCATTTACGAAACCTTCGTTCCAGGCATTCACCAGCTTCTTGCTGGAAACTTCGCTGTGAACAAAGTGCATTCTGATGGCCATGGGGGTATCTTCATCCATGATTTTCCGGGGATCGGTTTGCTTCTCTTTTAAATAAAGGCCTGCGGCATAAACCTTGATAAAAAATTTTTTTCGGAAACCGGCGCCATTTAAAAGTAATTCATCCTTGCCGGCCATCAGACTGTCGGGAAGGGTCACTTTGCCGATCTGCTTTGCAACAGCCGCGGGAGATATCATGAAAACAACCAAAACCACAACCAATAGTCTTTTCATTTTTCTTCTCCTTTCTGATACGAATTATACCTTAAGTGTCGCGATGATATCTGAAATGTCAGAAATATTTCGCTCCATCAGGAACGTTTCGATGCCGTCGATAATGTCTGTGGTGGCGTGTGGATTGATAAAATTGGCGGTTCCGATCTGAACGGCTACGGCACCTGCAATTAAAAACTCCAGTGCATCTTTTGCCGTCATAATGCCGCCGATACCGACCACCGGAACGCTGACGGTTTGCGCCACCTGCCAGACCATACGCAATGCCACCGGCTTGATCGCCGGACCGGAAAGCCCGCCGGTAATATTGCCGATTTTAGGACGCCGGGTTTCAATATCGATGGCCATCCCGGTAATGGTATTGATCAAGGAAATGGAATCCGCACCTTCTGCTTCCACGCTTTTTGCAATTTCGGTAATGTCGGTGACATTGGGAGAAAGTTTGACCATCAGCGGTTTGGCGATCTGTTTTCTGATGGCCCTGATCACTTGGGCAGCAGATTCCGGATACGCGCCAAAAGCCATTCCGCCGGACTTGACATTGGGACATGAAATGTTCACTTCGACACCGGAAACACCATCAATATCTTCCAAGCGAGCGGCCAGTTCGGCATATTCTTTTGTACTTTTCCCGTAAACGTTTACAAAAATCGGCGTGTCAAGACGTCTTAAAAATGGTAATTTCTTTTTCACAAATGCGGCCAACCCGACGTTTTCAAGACCGATGGCGTTTAACATGCCGCAGGGTGTTTCAACGATTCTCGGCGGCGGGTTCCCCTTGGAGGGTTCAAGGGACAAGCCTTTTACAACTATGGCTCCCAGGCGGTTCAAATCCATAAGGTCATCAAACTCGCTGGCATATCCGAAAGTACCGGATGCCGTCATCACAGGGTTTTTGATCTCTATTCCGCCGATGTTCACTTGCATGTTTGGTTTAATTGGGGTCATATTAAAAATCCATTCAAGCAAATTGTAATCATTTAGCCTATTAAAAAATTTACGGTTTTAGGCAGGTATAAAATAAATATTGATATATAGCAAGAGACTGTTTTAATATCCCAAAATCTATTTAGTGCCTGATAGTATGGTTTGGATCGTTTAGATGGTTTAAATGGTTTGGGGGGCTAACGCTTCTGACGAAACAAACGAATATAACATCCTCAACGATCATAACGAGCTAAACCCTTTACACCAACATAACGATCTTAAAAGGTGATCTTATGAAAAAAATTCTTGCCATTATCGGTTCGCCGCGAAAACTTGGCAATTGCGAAATCATGGCCAAGGAAATCAGCAATCAACTGTCCATTCCCCATGAGTTGAATCTGTTGCGGCTCCAGGATTTTAACGTCCTTCCTTGCAGGGGCTGTTACCATTGTCTATACAAAACCGAACACTGTGTTCTGGAAGATGATTTAAATGCCGTCATTCAGGCCATGGTGGATGCCGATGCATATATCGTATCCGCACCCACTTATTTTCTGGGGATCAACGCATCTCTTAAAACATTTCTCGATAGAGGAATTTCCTTTTACGCCCATATTGAAAATTTGTGGAACAAACCGGCTGTCGGTGTGGCCATCGCCGGTATTGAAGGAAAGGAAGGGTACAGCCGGCTGGTCATTCAAAGTTTTCTAAAGATGATTTTTGCAAACGACAAAAACACCCGGGTGGTTTATGGTGCTTTGCCCGGGGAGATTTTTTTGAACAAAGAGAACAAACAGGCTGCCAATGAACTGGCGTCAGCGCTTTTTGGCCCCGGGATTGAAGAAAAAGGCCCTTGCTGTCCTCAGTGTGGGGGAGATACGTTCCGGTTTTTAGATAACAACCGCGTACGATGCATGCTGTGCAGTAATTCCGGAATGATCACCATACCATCCGGGTCTCCGAGGTTTGAGATCACCAAAAGCCGACACGATTTTTTTTCCAGCAAGGAGGATGCGCTTAAACACAAGGAATGGCTGCTCGGCATGAAATCCCGGTTTATGGAACACAAAAAAGCCCTTAAAGAGATTACCCTTGCCTACCGCAAGCAGGGAACCTGGGTAAAACCCATGGAAAAGAGAAATTAGGAAATAGGAATTAGATAGCTTGAAATAAACGCAAGTTCAAAGAAGATAAGAAGGCCTCGGAAAACAGGAAGTTAAGAAGGTTAGAAGATCAGAAGTTAGGAGGTCCTGAGAATTGCCAACCCTCTTACCTTCCAACCTTCTTATTCTCTTATTTTTTAAAAATATCCGTAGTTTCCCTTATCCTCTTTTCTCTTTCCTATTTCCTCTTTTCCGATTTAAAAATATTAATTATTTGGATACTTTCTCGGCCAATTCTAAAAAAGCACGGGTCACCGGGGTGTCCGCATATTTTTCCTGAAAAGAAATGCCGTTGTCACCACAAGACACAACGTTCGGATCAAAGGGAATTCTACCTAAAAACGGAATGCCCGCAGTGCCGGCGGTTTTTTCCCCGCCGCCCGATCCAAATAATTCCACCGCTTTGTTACAGTGAGGACAGGTAAAGCCGCTCATGTTCTCGATAAGACCCAAGATATCCATCTTAACCGTCCTGCAAAAACTGATGGATTTTCGAACGTCAGCCAGAGAAACCTCCTGGGGGGTCGTAACGATGATGGCTTTGGCGTCACGAATGGTCTGAGCAACGGTCAGCGGTTCATCGCCGGTTCCCGGAGGAGAATCGATAATCAAAAAGTCAAGTTCACCCCATTCCACTTCTCCGATAAACTGGCGTATGGCAGAATATTTAAGCGGACCCCGCCATATGATCGCATCGTCTTTGCTGGCGATCAAAGATTCGATAGATACCACTTTCAAGTTCTCTGAATAAGACATGGGATTTAGTTTGTTATTTTTGCTTAAATCCATCATTCCCTTTAAACCGAGCATTCTCGGCACGTCGGGACCATGCAGGTCAACATCCATAATCCCGACCTTAAACCCTTTCTTGGCAAGGGCCATGGATAGATTTACGGAAGTGCTGGTCTTGCCCACACCGCCCTTTCCGCTCAGGACAATATATTTGTTCTTTATTTTTTTTAAAGAGCTGTCAACATCAGCATCCTGTTTTGTCTTCGTCTTTTGTTTCTTTTGGGCATCTTCAACATTTTCATGAATGTGTACCATAATTCTTTATCCTCCATTAACTCCTGCATCGAAAAAAATTCTCATCATTGCAATTAGGGCAGTTTTCAGGTCTGCCCGTGCCCCACGACTCGACCCATCTGTGGCTGCAATTACGGCACATGAATGTCCGCACTTCATCGACCATCTTGTAATTTCCACCTTCGACATTGATGGCCTTCCCGTGAATCAGGGCATCCGCAACGACTTTTCTGGCCTTCTGAACAATCCGACCGAACGTTGCTCTGGAGACATTCATGTGGCGACCGGCCTCTTCATGGGACATACCGAGAAAATCGGCAAGTCGTATGGCCTCGCGTTCATCCACCGTTAGGCGCACCTCGGAAAGATCGCGCATGGGAATGCCTCTTGGCTTGAAATAACTGATGGCCGGATTGAAAGCGACCCTGCGATGTTTTTTGGGACGTGCCATAATAAACCTTTATGAGTATATACTCGCATGAAGATTAAGTATTTACATTGATGTTGTCAAGCTTTTAGTTTTCATCTATTTGACAAAAAGCATGTTCATGTTATTCTTGTCGAAAGCGCCGAACATATAGCCACTTAAGTTTCGCACCTAAATATGGTTAAAAAGCCGTTGCTGTCACAAGGGTTGCTTTTCTGTGAACACTCACCAATCAAGGATGCGAAACTTGTGTAATATTTTTATTTTTTTTGAGGAAAAGAAATATGATCGAGTTAAAAAAAATAGAGGACATAGAAGATTTTAAAAAAATACCCGAAATTCAGAAAAGTGCCTGGGGATTTTTAGATCTTGACATTGAACCCCATCATTTGATGACCCGAGTCCAGAAATATGGGGGTCTTGTTCAAGGACTTTATTTCAACGGCAAATTGGCGGGTTTTACCTACGCACTCATCGGCAAGTGGAAGGGAAACCACTTTATCTATTCTCACATGACCGGTGTTCATCAGAAGTATCAGGCACAAGGATTCGGTTTTTTGCTTAAAAAAGCCCAAAGAGAAGATGTTTTAAAAATGGGATATGAAATCATGCGCTGGAATTTTGATCCCCTTGAATCCATGAACGCTTATTTCAATATCCACAGACTCGGCATCATCAGCGTAGAATATGAGCGAGATATATATGGAACCGGGGAAAGCGGCCTTCATAAAGGGCTCCCCACAGACAGGCTGATCGCAACCTGGAATCTGAATTCAGATCGGGTCATTCACAAGATTGAAAAAAAGGAACCTGCGATCATAGAAAATCCCCCTGAAAATAACCTGGAAAATTTTACTCAAAAAACAGCCTATATCGAAATTCCCCGAAATATAAGATTATTGAAAGAAACGAATATGAACGAAGCCGTTCAATGGAGAATGAAAACGCGCCGTCTTTTTGAATCAGCCTTTCAAAAAAATTATGTGGTTACAGACATCGTATTTTCCGAGGATAAAAAGAGAATTTTCTACAAACTAAAGGTAGAGTAACATTTTAGCCTTTTGAAAACATTACCGCTTCAGGTATCATTAAATTTTGGCTGAAAGAACTCATAGATAAGAGCTCGTAATGAAAGAACCTGCCCGGGCTATTTATAAGGGTATTTGCTCTAACAGTTGGTTTTATCCATAAAGTAAAATCGCCAATGGTTCTTTCAAAACGATCTCTAATCCACTCAGACAGCTTCCAGCCAAAATTTAATAATACCTGAAGCTCCTTCTTTTTGAGCTAAGCTGGAAGTGAAAACCAATAAAATCGATTTGTTTAAAAGGGCTAAACAACAAGGGGGCGAGGAGTTTTTCTACTAAATCCTTGAATATAGCGGAATGGATGATCTTTTTTTAAATCGGATGCTGTTTGAGTGGCTTAGGGATCGTTCTTGTTGGGGCGAAGCTAAAAGCGAAGACCAAAGAAAAAACAGGCGCATACCAAAATCGTATCTTAAATAAAATTTTAAATTAATGCGTAGAACCTATTGATATTCCAAAGATAGTCTCCTGTTTTTTCTTTACGATCCCTTGCCGCGAGTTCATGCGGTTTAAAAAAAGATCATCCATGTAGCGGTTGTTTTAAAAAACTCCCCGACCCCTCAAACGATTATAGGGTGGATAAGTGAAAAGAATAAAGCAAATTGATTCCGTGGAAATGTTTATTGTCAGGTTGCCGCTTGTCTCTTCCTTTGAAACAAGCTTTTCCGTGCAGACGCACCGAGAGGCATTGTTGTTGAAAATTGTGTCCGATGATGTCTGCGGATGGGGAGAGTGTGTAACGTCTCCTGACCCGTACTACTGCTATGAAACCAATGCAACAGCGTCTCATATTATACAAGACTTTTTAATTCCTATTTTAGCGGCCATGAACGATTTTACCATTGAAGCGGCTCTTCAAAATTTTGAGCAAATTAGAGGACATCACATGGCCAAAGCCGCTGTTGAAAATGCCCTTTGTGATATGATGGCCCAAAAATATAATATTCCCCTTTTTGAGCTCATGGGCGGTACACCCAAAAATATCATGTCGGGAATCAGTATCGGAATCCAAAAAAATATCGATGACCTTCTTGAATCCATTCAAAATGCATGTGATAAAAAATACCACCGAATCAAAATAAAAATAAAAAAAGGCAACGATATTGAGATCGTAAAAATGGTTCGAAGCACGTTTCCGAGTATTAAACTCATGGTCGATGCCAACAGCGATTACACGCTCGAAGATATGCATATTTTAAAAAAGCTTGACGAATTTAACCTCATGATGATCGAACAACCCTTGAATTATAATGACATATATTTTCACGCATTGCTTCAGAAACAGCTTGTAACGCCCATCTGCCTTGACGAATCCATTAAAAATCTCAATGACGCAAAAACGGCTGTTGAACTCGGAAGCTGTAAAATAATTAATATCAAACAGGGGCGTGTGGGTGGAATGATAAAGGCTAAAGACATTCAAGCGTATTGCCTGAACAACACCATCAAAACATGGTCAGGCGGCATGCTTGAAACCGGAATCGGCCGGGCATTTAACCTTCATCTCCAGACGCTTCCGGGTTTTGTTCTTCCGGGTGACACCTCGGAAACCTCACGATACTTTGCCGAAGATATCGTGGACAAACCTGTAATCCTGCAAGCCGATGGTTTCATAGAAATTCCCAAAGGAGCGGGGATCGGCGTGAAGGTGATTTCTAAGAGGCTCGACAGGTTCAAGGTGTTTTATCAAAAAATCATATAACCAACTGAGATATCCATGGAGCAATTCAACGAATGAAAACACCTTGAACTTTAAAAATATCTATTGACATTTTGTATAATATGCTATTAATGTTTGAACCTTTTGGTTGACATCCTTTTAGTTATAAATTTTAATGGTAGATTAAAAGATTCGGCAAATAATTAGATGTTGACGCTTTCATGCAAAATTTGTAAAAATTTAAGGATAATTCGTTTATAATACATCCGCTTACAACACATCTAAGCAGTACTTAATACTAAGGTGAAAAACATGATCGAGATTAGAATACATGGTCGAGGCGGACAGGGTAACGTTGCGGCTGCCGAGCTGCTCTCCATAGCTGCCTTCAAGGACGGCAAGTTTTCCCAAGCCTTCCCTTCTTTTGGAGCTGAACGGGTGGGCGCCCCTGTCATGGCTTTTGTTAGAATCGATGACAAAAAAATCCGAACACGTGAAGACGTACAAAACCCGGATTATCTGATCGTTCAGGATTCCAACCTGATTGGATCCGTGCCCGTATTGGATGGACTTAAGCCGGATGGTTTAATTTTGATCAATTCGGAAAAAAAGCCCGAAGAATTACAACTCAAAACAACTGCAAAAGTGGAAACCATTCCTGCTACGGAAATCGCACTGGAAATCATCGGCAGACCCATACCCAATGCAATTATGATCGGTGCATTTTGTACCATTACCGGCCTGATTAGTTTGGATGCGGTCCAGGAAGCCATTATGGGAAAATTCCCCGGCAGGGTTGGTGAAAATAATGTGGCCGCCCTTGAGCGGGCTCACGAAATCATGCAAAAGAGGTAGTTTCATGCTTAAACAAATTGAAGGATCTCATGCTGTTGCGGAAGCGGTGGCCAAGTGCCGGCCAAATGTCATCTCCGCCTATCCGATTACCCCACAAACTCATATTGTGGAAGAACTGGCAAGTATTGTCGGGAAGGGAGAACTGGACGCAGAATATGTCAACGTGGAAAGTGAATTTTCTGCAGCATCGGTTGTATTGGGTGCCAGTGCTGCCGGTGCCCGTGCCTATTCGGCGACCACGTCCCAGGGATTGTTGCTGATGAGTGAGGTGGTTTACTGTATTGCGGGAATGCGCCTTCCCATTGTGTTTACCGTTGCAAACCGGGCCATATCCGCGCCCTTGAGCATTTGGAACGATCAACAGGATTCCATGGCGTTAAGGGATGCCGGCTGGATCCAACTCCATGCCGAGGACAACCAGGAAGCAACCGATTTGCATATCCAAGCCTTTAAAATCGCCGAAGAGACCCATTTGCCGGTCATGGTTTGTATGGACGGTTTTATCCTGACCCATGCCTTTGAACCGGTGGATGTCCCGGACCAAAAAGAAGTCGACAGCTTTTTACCGCCCTTTCAGCCAACGAATATCGTGGACCCCCGCTGGCCCAGAGGTATCGGTCTTTTTGCAGATCCCCGTTTTTACATGGAAACCCGATATATCCTGCACCGTGCCATGGAGAAATCCGAAGCAACCATCAAGAAAGTTTCCGGTGATTTTGCAAAAGCCTTTGGCAGAGACAGCGGCGGTTTCATCAAAACGTATAAACTGAAAGACGCTGATGTGGTTGTCATTTCAATGGGTTCTTTGGTCGGCACGATCAAGGACCTCATCGATCAACTTGAAGAAGAAGGCAAGAAGGTGGGACTTCTGCAAATCTGCTCTTATCGCCCGTTTCCGAGAAAAGAAATTTACAATTCGCTCAAAGACAAAATGAACATCGTTGTGGTCGAAAAATCGATTTCCCTGGGAAGGGGCGGAATTCTTGCCAGTGATGTGCGCTGGTCCTTTCCGCGTGCCGAGAAAAAAGACCGTAATATCAGCAGCTTTATTGCTGGATTAGGGGGCCGTAATATTACGAAGAACGACCTTCGATACATGGTGGAAAAAGTCGAGAAAGAACCGGTGGAATTGGAATTTTTAGGCCTGAAAAAAGAATTGATATCCAAGAAGGATTTATAATCATGACTATAAGCGCCGAAGAACTCAATAGAATAGAGAAAAAAGACTTATTTACCAGCGGGCACCGCGCATGTGGCGGCTGCGGTCAGGCCCTGGCCGCACGTCTGGTTCAGGATGCCTCCGGTGAAAATACCATTGCATGCGTTGCCACGGGATGTCTGGAAGTGTTCAGCTCACCCTATCCGGATCCGTCCTGGCGCATTCCGTTTTTACACAGCCTTTTTGAAAATGCATCCGCGGTTGCTTCCGGCGTGGAAGCCGCCTACAAAGCCCTGAAAAAAGGACCGGTCAACATCATCGCCCAGGGAGGTGACGGCAGTACTGCCGACATCGGATTTCAGAGTATCAGCGGCATGTTTGAAAGAGGCCACAATGTGCTCTATGTCTGCTACGATAACGAAGCCTACATGAATACCGGCGTTCAGCGTTCCAGCTTTACCCCTTTAGGCGCCAGGACCAGTACAACACCCATGGGCAACAAAACAAGGAAAAAAAATCTTCCGTTGATTGCGGCTGATCACGGTATCCCCTATGTAGCCACTGCCACCGTCGATGATTTCAGAGACCTGCAGCGAAAAGTAAAAACCGCCCTTTCCATTGAAGGGCCCAAATACATTCATATCCTGGCACCCTGCCCCTTAGGCTGGGGCCATCATGGCGAACTCACCGTAAAGATCTGCCGGCTGGCAAAAGATACCGGTCTATTCCCGATATATGAAATCATTGACGGCAAGATGACCAATGTCAGAAAAATCCCGGCCAAAGTTCCGGTGGAAGAGTATCTCAAATTGCAGGGCCGGTTCAGCCATCTGTTCAAGAAAGGCGGATCCAAGGAAACCATTGCTGAAATTCAAAAAATTGCCAACCAGAACATAGAGAGGTATAACTTATAATGGAAAAGCTACCTTTAGGATTAGTCATGGAATTACGTAACGTGGTTCCTTATAAAACAGGTTCGTGGCGGACCCTCATGCCCATCAATGTCATGCATACGCCGCCCTGCAACCATTCTTGTCCTGCCGGCAATGACATCCGGGGCTTTCTCAGGGTCCTTGCCGAAAACAAGGATTATGAGCAGGCGTGGCATATTTTGACCCGCACCAACCCATTCCCGGCAGTCTGTGGCAGGGTTTGTCCACACCCCTGTGAAGGGGGATGTAACCGGCGGGATTTCGACGAACCTCTGGCAATAAACTGTGCAGAGCGCGCTGTGGGTGATTACGGTCTGGAGAATAACCTGAAACACAAAAAACTGATCGATACCAGAAAAGAAAAAGTGGTGGTGGTTGGTTCCGGTCCGGCCGGATTCTCCTGTGCCTTTCATTTGGCCAAAAGAGGGTTTCAGGTAAAGATATATGAGGCAAACAGCGAGCCCGGCGGTATGATGCGTTACGGTATTCCATCCTACCGGCAACCGAATTACGTCTTAAAACAAGAAATCGACAATATTCTCAGCTTAGGCGTTGAATTGGAATGTAATGTCAAGGTCGGGGTCAACATATCCTTGGATCAATTACGAAATGAATATGATGCTGTATTTTTAGGGGTCGGTGCCCAAAAAGGTGTATCGATTGATATCCCGGGCAAAGACGCAGAAAATGTCTTTACCGGAGTGGAGTTTTTAAAACAGGTCAACACCGGAAAATGGGTAGAAGTCGGCAACGATGTTGTGGTTATCGGCGGCGGCAATACCGCCATGGACTGTGCCCGGGTGGCCAAGCGTCTGGGAGCAAATGTGAGCATTGTTTACCGGCGCACCCGAATGGAAATGCCTGCGATCACCGCTGAAATCGACGAAGCCATGGAAGAACGCATCATGTTTCGGTATCACACCAATCCGGTTAAATTAGTCTTGGATGAAGGCCGGGTTGTCGGTCTTTTGTGTGTTCAAATGGAGTTAAGAGAACCCGACGCCAGCGGCCGGGCCAGACCGGTTCCCATTGCCGGATCAGAAGCCTTCATTCCCGCGGACACCGTCATTATGGCCACAGGACAGGCCGTGGATTATGATGGCATCGAAATCCAGACCGTGGATAAAAGATGGATTTATACCAATGAATATTTTATGACCGATATGGACGGCGTTTTTGCCGGTGGTGATGCCGTGGCAGGTCTGGAAACAGTCTCTTTGGCCATTGGTCATGGAATGCGCGCTGCTTCCGCAATTGAAGATTACATCGAAGGAAATAAAGAGGGCGAATTGGCGCAGCCGCCCGTGGTCATCTCAAGGGAACTGAACACGTATTACTATCAGCCGGTCAAGCGATATGAAAAGGAGGCCAGGCCGATCCATATGAGACTCAAGGGTTTCAAAGAAATTTATTCGGATTTTGACCCGGATGACATTATTGCAGAGGCAGAACGATGCTTTAGCTGCGGGCTCTGTTTCGATTGCGGCAACTGCTATATGTATTGCCCGGACAATGCCGTTAAAAAGTCGAAGACAACAGGATATTACGAATTTGACTACGACTTCTGCAAGGGATGTGGCCTATGCGCAAAAGAATGCCCTTGTCATTATATCCAAATGACCCTGGAAAAGTGATCCGGCTTTCGTGTAATAATTCTAAAGCCATAGCATTCAGACGTTTAAAAAGCCTTCCTCATTAGGAGGGCTTTTTTATTCCTAAATTGAGCGATTGCCGAGTTAACCGAATCTGCTGCGTTATGAGACATTTGCAGTAGCAAACTACGGCTGTATGTCTCATGCCTTGCATCTCCCCGAAAGGCGGGATCTTACGACCGGCAAACTCGACAATCGCTCAATTCAGGCTATTATAAGGAGAATAACAATGGTAGAGTTCACATATCAGGACATGTTTCCTTTAGGAGATGATACCACAGATTATCGTCAATTAACCGATGACCATGTTTCTTTGGATTCTTTTAAGGGCACCGAGATCCTAACCATCACCCCGGAAGGATTGACCCTTCTGGCGGAACATGCGTTTAAGGATGTTTCCCATCTGCTGAGGCCTTCACATCTGTCGCTCTTGGCAAAAATTCTTGATGATCCCGAAAGCTCTGCTAACGATCAGTACGTGGCCCTTGAAATGTTGAAAAATGCGGTTATTTCCGCAGAAGGTATATTCCCCATGTGTCAGGACACCGGCACCGCCATCGTCATGGGGAAAAAGGGACAGCAGGTCTGGACCGGTTTTTGTGACGAAGAAGCGCTTTCAAGGGGCATCTTCAATGCGTATACCACCAACAATTTGCGCTATTCACAGAATGCGGCCTTGACCATGTATGACGAGGTCAATACTGCATGCAACCTTCCGGCACAAATTGAAATTTATGCTGTTGAAGGCAGCACCTATCATTTTCTTTTCATCGCCAAGGGTGGTGGATCTGCCAACAAAACCTATCTTTATCAGGAAACCAAAGCGACGTTGACCCCGGAAAAGCTGGCGATGTTTATGAAAAAAAAGATGAAAACCCTGGGTACGGCGGCTTGCCCACCCTATCATCTTGCATTTGCCGTTGGCGGAACATCTGCTGAATTTAACCTTAAAACCGTCAAACTGGCTTCCACAGGATATCTCGATCATCTTCCGACTTCCGGAAATCGATGGGGTCATGCGTTCCGGGATATAAAGCTCGAAACAGAGCTGCTTGAGATATCCCGGGATCTCGGTATCGGCGCCCAGTTCGGCGGAAAATATTTCTGTCATGATGTTCGGGTCATTCGACTTCCAAGACATGGCGCATCCTGCCCCATCGGCCTGGGTGTCAGTTGCAGTGCGGACCGAAATATCAAAGGAAAAATAACAAACCAAGGCATCTATTTAGAACGTCTTGAAACCGATCCGTCAAGATATCTGCCGGAACCTTCAATTGCGGATACAGAAGCTGTTCGCATCGACCTGAACCGGCCAATGGATGAAATCCGGGCCGAATTGAGTCAATATCCGGTGGCAACCCGTCTGATGTTGACGGGAAAAATTGTCGTAGCCCGGGACATCGCCCATGCCAAACTCAAAGAACGACTTGATAACGGTGAAGGCCTTCCGGAATATTTCAAAAATCACATGGTATACTATGCCGGTCCGGCAAAAACACCGGATGGATATCCTTCAGGATCTTTCGGTCCCACCACTGCCGGCCGCATGGATCCTTATGTGCCCATTTTTCAAGAACGAGGCGCTTCCATGGTCATGCTGGCCAAGGGGAATCGTTCAAAGGAAGTGACCCAATCGTGTAAAAAGTTCGGCGGATTCTATTTGGGTTCCATCGGCGGACCTGCGGCACGTCTGGGTAAAGATTGCATCACCAATATCGAAACATTAGAATATGCCGATCTTGGAATGGAAGCGATTTTTTTGATTACCGTCAAAGATTTTCCGGCTTTTGTTATTGTAGACGACAAAGGGAACGATTTCTTTGAAAAGCTGCTGAATGAGTAACCAAAATGAAAGCGTGTATCCGATGCGGCACCTGCTGTAAAAAGGGCGGACCGTCTTTTCACCATGAAGATAAAATGTTGATTGACAAAGGCATTATTCCGTCAAAATATATCTATACCATCAGACAAGGTGAACGTTCTTATGACAACGTTAAAGAATGCTTTTTGCCGGCATCTTCAGACATTCTAAAGCTAAAGGGACAAAAAAAATCATGGACCTGTGTTTTTTTTAATGAAACAAATAATAATTGTACCATATATGACCACAGGCCCATAGAGTGCAAAGTCCTTAAATGCTGGGATACCAGAGAAATTGAAAAGATTTATGAAAAAAACCGATTGACGCGAAAAGATCTTATTTTATCCGTTGAAGGATTATGGGAACTTGTTGAGGGTCATCAGGAGCGATGTTCGTATGACATGCTCAAATTGTTTATCGATTCCCTGAACACAGGTAAAAAGGACGAGGCACTTAAAGGCATACTGGAGATTATCGAGTATGATATTAAAATCAGGAAACTGGTGGTACTAAAAGCCGGCCTTGAAACTGACTTGACAGATTTTTTGTTCGGCCGACCCATTATGGAAACCATAAAGATCTACGGTCTGAAAATTAAAGAAAAAGAAGGTAAGTATATAATTATTCCAACCATTTAAACATATTTTAATAATGTTTAGGGGCAAAACTTGAGTTTTTTTTAAAGTTCTCACAGAAATTGTCCGATATAATAGACGGTTGAATAAAGGCAAACCATCCGAAAGGGTGGGACGCAAAGCCACTGGCCTAAATCCTAAAATTAAGATCCGGAGGATATGGCGGCAGGGTTGCCTGACCGATTTGAGCCACCCGCCTTTTATGTCAATAAAACACCGTTTTAGTATAATCCTCCGTTCATTATATTATTTCTTTGGAAGCGCTATATATAAAAGGAGGTAAATCAATGACTTTTTCAATTCAGAGCACGCTTTCGGCTATAAAGGCATTTGGTACAAAAATGGCAGTTACTGCCGACAATATTGCGAACGTGGAAACAGAAGAATTCAAAAAAAGTACGGCAACACTGGTTGAAGGTCCTGAAAAAAATGTAGAGGTAGAGATCACACAACCGGATATCCCGGGTCCGGTTGTTGTTGATGGTTCCGATGGGCAAATGACTGAAAAAGAAATGTCCAATGTTGATCTGGCAGAGGAAATTCCGCAAACGATCCTTGCACAAAGGGGGTATGAGGCAAATCTTGCAACAATACGGACACAGGATGAAATGTTGAAGTCTATCATTGATATCATTAAGTAAAAAGTTCGGGGCAAAAAGACCCGGACTTGATAGAACCCTGGAAGGGGCTTTTTACTTAAAGTCGTAAAAGGTAAAAGTGCCTAAAGTGATCTAAAGTGCCTATTTATCCCGCATTTATCGGGGAAGTTGAGGTAACACTAACGCGCTGTAATTAAATATAATTGATAGAATTTCTTAACTTTAGCTCACTTTAAACTTTAGCTCACTTCAAACTCTTGCAGCGATTCTTTAGGCAGAGACGGAGGCCCGGAGTACCAAGTTTTTTATGATTAAATAAAGTTTTACCATTTACTGCCCCTGCATACCCGGCATGATTGGCATCGACATCTTTTGATAACCGGAAGGAATATTAAAAAGAGAGTCGGATACCGTTTTTTCTTGGATGTTCCGGTATTCCATAATCATAGGTCCGGACGGCCCATCCATTTCCATTTTAACGGGAAAATTCAGTTTTTCAGAAATCCAGTATGTTGCAGCACCCATGGATGGATCATTGAACGCTAAATGGTATTTTGAACACATATACCCATTGACCTTTTCTTTGCCTATAAATTTCTTCTTCCCTATCTTTTCCAGTTCATCAGGATCAATAGGTGCCATATTACTATGACTACCCGCCATCATCTCCATATACATCATCTGCCCCGGCATAAGAATCCAGACAACCCCCTTATCTTTCCTGAATATCGTTATCTGTTTTTCGCCGCTGATGCTCATCTCCTGTCTGATGTTGTCCCCTTTGAGATACATCTTTCCTTTAAAGCTTCCCATGGATGATTTATGGACCATATCGGCGGTAATATCCGCAGCAGTCACAGACACCGAAAGAAGCATTACAGTTATTAAAAAGATGACGCCAAACAGTTCGACCCGTGACATAAACCGTTTTATCATGCTATCCTCCGCTTTAATCCCATAGCGATTTGCTCAAAAATAACTTTGGGTGTCATACATTTTTTCTTTGATCCTCATCATTCACTTATTCTTTTAAAAGCGCTTTAATTGCATCTAAAAGTTGCTCCCTTGCAACAGGTTTTGTAAAAGTTCGCTGAACACCAAATATTTTGGCCAGATGAAGGTAGTCTTTTGTGCCGATACTCCCACCTCCGGACATGGCAATTATCTTCACATCGGGAAAGTCTCGTCGAAGTTCGATAATCGTCTCGATACCCTCCTTCTCGGGCATGATAATGTCTGTAATGATCAGGTCAACAGGTTCTTGACGGTAGAGTCTCAATCCCTGTTCTCCGTTAGAAGCTCTCAAAACATCGTACCCTTCACGCGTTAATGACTCATAGAGCATATCCAGAACTTGTTCATCATCATCTATTAAAAGAATTCGAGCCATCGATTATTTCCCTCCTCTTATCCATTTTGATAAAATCATACCAGACTTTTTAAAAAAGTACAATTTTTCCAAATATAAAAAGTTCCTCTTGCAAAAATAGTCTCAGCCCGCTATAGATCTACAAAAGAAACCAGACACATCTATCGTTGATCTGGAATATCCTGGCATAAATTTTGAGAGGCAGAATTTGACAGGGTAAATGCTGATAACGATACCTAATCTCTTTTGAAAATGAACATCTATGGAAGTATATGTAGCAAGACAACCTATTTTTAATAAAAACAAAAAACTGTTTGGATATGAACTTCTTTTTCGAGAAGGGTTATCGAATGCCTTTCCGGATATTGATGGTGATACAGCCACCTCCAAACTCCTATCCAACAGTTTCTTCAGCATCGGCATGAACCAGCTCACATCCGATAAAAAAGCCTTTATCAACTTTCCTCAAAGTCTATTGTTAAATAAAGTTCCCATGATGTTTCCCTCGGAGAAAATGACGGTGGAAATCCTGGAAGATGTGGATCCCAATGAACAGGTTATCCGTGCCTGTACTGATATTGCATCGGCAGGTTATTCACTTGCATTGGATGACTTTGTTTTTAAAAGCGACTTGCAGCCTTTAATCGAGCTTGCAGACATCATCAAAATTGATTTCATGCTGACCCCCATTGATGAAATTCAAAAAATGGTGAACCGCTTTAAAGGCAATCACATCAAATTGCTTGCTGAAAAAATAGAGACATACGAGAATTTTGAAGAAGCTTTATCCATGGGGTTTATGTATTTTCAGGGATATTTTTTCAGCAAACCGGAAATTATTTCAGGTAAAGAAATCGCCCCCTCCAAGATCATTCTGTTACAGATCGTAGGTGAAGCAAGTAGGGAAAATTGCAGTTTTGAAAAGCTCGAAACACTCATGAACAAGGATGTGTCCATTTGCTATAAACTATTGCGCTATATCAATTCCGCCTTCTTTAAACGCGCTTGTGAAATCGCTACTATTAAAGATGCCATTGCTTTATTGGGAGAAACCGAGATCAAGCGGTTTATCTCCATGGTTGCCACTGCAGAACTGGCCTCGGATAAACCTGAAGAGCTTGTTCGTACGTCGATTACTCGAGCCAGATTTTGCGAACTTTTGGGGTTACACTCACAAAACGGAGTAGAGGTTTCGGAACTTTTTCTCACAGGTCTTTTTTCCCTTATTGATGCGATGCTCGACAATAAAATGGAAAATATTATGCAAACCCTCCCATTATCGAAAAATATCAAACAAGCGCTTTTGGAAGAAAAGGGCGATCTGGCAGATTATTTAAAGATAGTCTCCAGCTACGAGTCGGCAAATTGGGAGACATTTTCTTCAATCGTTTCAAAAATCAACGTCAGTGAGAAAAAGATTCCTGAATTCTATCAGGATGCCGTGAAGTGGGCGGACTCATATCTAATCTGATTTTTTTTCTGAATCCTTTACTATCCGGATGCTTTCATATAGTAAGTTGCGCATAGCGAAACCCCGTCACCGTGGACAAGATCCAGTTCTTATCTTTATCCGGCCGCAATATGCAACCATATGGAAAATGTTGCAGCAGACAATATGGTACACAAGGAAAGCGCTGCCACGGCAAAATCGGTATCACCGCTCATTTCTTTTGCCATAACATAGGTTAAAGTGGCTGTGGGTGATGCCAGAAGAATAAGGCCCGGCAGATAGTCATGCAGTTTTATATCGAACAAGCGGTAAAATATAAAACCCAATCCCGGAAGCAGAATCAGCTTCAATAAACTTGAAGATAAAATTCTAAGCATCCTTAACTTCATCAATTTAAAAGACAAAGACGCCCCAATGAGGATGAGAGCCATAGGGAGTGCGAGTCCGCTTAAAATATCCAGACTCCTGCTGATAACCAGCGGTAATTTTAATCCTGTAGAGGAAAATAGAATGCCTGCCAGCGCCGAAAGAATCACGGGGTTGCCCAGTATCCTTAATACAATCTCCCGTTTTTTCTTTGACGTTGAAGCATCATCAGAATTGAATTGAAGGGCGACCACCGCAAGAAGATTTTGTAATATCATGACAAAGCCGGCAATGATGCTGGCCCTCACAAATCCATCATTGCCGAGAGAATAATATGCCACGGCAAGACCGATATATCCCAGATTTCCATGAAAAGAGGCCTGAATAAATGTCCCCAGCTCCCCTCTCCTGATACGCCAAAATAAACCCACACACCATGCCACAGCAAAAACAGATAAAACAGAAAAAAGTGTGATTAAAATAACGGTAACATCAAACTGGGTTCTTAAAGACGCTTTGGAGATTTCGTGAAAAATCATGGCAGGTATTGCCAGATAATAAACCAGCCGGTTTGCCGGGCCTAAAAATTCCGGCTGAATAAATCCTTTAATCCGGACAAACCATCCAAGGATTATTACGGCAAATATCGGAATTATCGTCGTTGCAATATTCATATGATACGGTTATAGATACAGTAGATCAACTTACTTTCTTGACTTTCAACCATCTGAAGCCTACACTTTATTCGATGCTCGGAATATTGAAGCTTTCATTTTTATAATGTTTTTCCGAAAGTTACAAGTTATTTATAAACGAGGAGTGTTATGTGAAAAATGATATTATCAATAAAGTCAAAGAGGTTTCCGTTAAAAAAAAGTTCCCCGACGGCTCTTTATATACCAGTATCTCTATCGAACATATCATAAATCTCTCAAATTTTTTTCAACTCAGCGGACATCATATAGAAATTACAGCCCTTGATGAAAACATCATCCCAGAACATTATGTCCGCAACATGAAAACATTTTCACCAAAGGATCAGTCAATTCTACTAAACTCACGGGCAAGTATTGTTGGTTTAGGGGGGCTGGGTGGTGCTGTAACTGAAATTCTTGCTCGTATTGGAATCGGCACACTTACACTGATTGAAGCCGATACATTCGAAGAGAATAACCTGAACCGGCAATTTCTAAGCACACATCGCCTTCTTGATACATCCAAGACCAAGGCCGCGATCAAAAGGGTCCGTGATATAAATCCGACGATTTCTGTTGAGGGGCATGACGAGTTGCTCGACCATGACAATGCAGAAAGTCTAACTGAACATTCAGATGTCATTGTTGACTGCCTTGACAACATACAGACTCGATTTTTGCTTGAAAGCGTCGCTAAAAAAATCGGATCACCTCTTGTATCTGCTGCGGTTGCAGGAGTCTACGGTCATGTCATCAGCATTTTTCCTGAAGACAAGGGACTATCGCTCATATACGGTGATTCGGATATCCTGCCACAGAAAGGGGTTGAGACTTCATTGGGTTGCTTGCCGCATGCTGTTACACTCCTTGCAGCCCTGGAAACTTCCGAAGTCGTAAAAATACTTTTAAAAAAAGGATCCATCCTAAGAAACAAGCTGGGTGTAATGGACCTGATGGATAATATTTTTGAAGTCCTGGATTTACTTTAATCCGGCAACAAACCGAATCATCTGACCGATGATCACGGTAATAATCTCTTTTGGCATAAAAGCCTCGGGCAGCCATTCCATCACCGTGTCCGTTATCTCCGTTGTACTCTTTTCAATATCTTTTGTTTTCGCGTAAGATGCTTCCAGAATACTCCTGGTTTCCATGGCGGCATCCATGGATTTTTGTAAAAAATGTCTGCCGTCGCTGCCGGTCCTTGCGCCAAAGTGTTCCGTAAGATAAACCTCGATTTCATATCGGGCCATCTTTTGAAGGCTCTTTTGGTACTTGTCAAAATTTGAATTGGCGGCTGTAAATATCCTATCCCCAATTGGGATGCCCCCTGCATCAGAAGCAAACATCGCTTTTTCTTGGGGCACATATATTGCAATTGAACACGAAGAATGACCCGGAACTTCCATCACTTCCATTGACAGATCATCACAACTAAGAATATCCCCGTCTTTTACAACATCATCAGTATTGATCCTGCCAAGCTCAATTTCAATATCTTTGTCCGGTTGTTCCAGTCCATGTTCAGTTGATAGTATTTGATTTAAAGATGAAATACTTTCCATAACTTCGGGCTTATCCAAAAGCTCTTTTGCCCTTTGCGATGCCGTTATTGAAACCCAGGGCCATCGCCTTTTAAAAAAAGGGACGATGCCACAGTGGTCAAAATGGGAATGGAGTATAATAATCCGTTTTATCTTTTTTTCTTCTATCTTAAAGCGTTTTAGTTGTTTTATAATATCAGGAACAATGTAAGTTAAGCCGCCCCCGAGAAGAGCAAACTCTTCTGAACCTTTTAAAAGATAAACACATGATTCTTTTCTTCCAAGAAATAGTATCCTTTCCGTAACGAAACCTGGTTTTTCTATAATCATTTTTTTCCTCACTTGACAAATCTTCGTATTCATAGTCTATTCTGGCAGACTCGCTTAATTTGTCAAGATTGAAGACCCCATCCACCATGACAAAAAACCTTAAAGAAAAAAAGAATATTTTTTCCCGAACATTTCATGTGCAAGCTGCCGGCTGTCTGCTCAGGGTTAAACGCATTGAACCTGAATCTGAAACATTTTTAAAGGATCGCCCCACGCTTGTTTTTCTTCATGAAGGCCTTGGCTGTATCGAAATCTGGCGGAATTTTCCGGAAACGCTCTGTGAGTCCATCGGTTGCACAGGGTTGGTTTATGACCGAAAAGGTTACGGCGATTCCGAAATGTTTGAAGGTCCATGGCCGGTTGATTATCTGGAAATTGAATCTTCAAGATACTTGCCTGCGCTGTTAAAAGAATGCAACATCGATAATGTCGTTCTCATCGGACATAGTGATGGGGGAACCATCGCACTCATCACCGCCGCATCTCACAGCAATCTGGTACGCGGCATTATTACAGAAGCTGCACACATTTTTGTTGAACAAATCACCATCGAAGGTATCCGCAGTACGGTTGAAGCTTTTGAAACCACCTCTTTAAAAAAAAAGTTTGTCCGGTATCATAAAGAACATACGGAAGCGATTTTCTACCGGTGGGCCGACAGGTGGCTGTCTCCTGCATTTTCTAACTGGAATATTCAAAAAGACCTTTCTAAAATTACATGTCCGGTCCTTGTTCTCCAAGGTGAAGATGATGCGTATGGAACCCCTGCCCAGGTCGAAGGTATTGCCGGCCATGTATCCGGACCGGTGCGTGTCAAACTCATCCCCGACTGCGGCCACACGCCTCATTTTCAGGCCAAAGATACGGTTCTTTTAGAAATGACGCGATTCATCAGGAAATTTTTTCTATGATGGCTTTTGCAGGTATCAGCCCGGTGGCACCGGCGGATACAATATTCCCGGCCACCCCTGGTCCGTCCCCGGCTACGTACATCCCATGAATCTTGGTCTCCAACTCGCGGGTTGTCTCAACCTGTGTCGCAAAGAACTTAATCTCGGGTGCGTAAAGGAGCGTTTCATCATTGGACACCCCTGGAACGACGCGGTTAAGTTTATCCAAGCCTTCAATAAGGTTGGTTAAAATTCTCTCAGGCAGGGCCATGGCAATATCACCACAGACCACATTGGTCAGTGTCGGCTTGATGTATCCTTTATTGACACGATGCCATGTGCTACGTCTGCCGCGCTTCAGATCTCCAAAGCGCTGAAGTATCGGTCTGCCACCGCCGATCAAGGTGGCGAGGCTCCCAATAGATTCACCATATGCTTGATTGTCTGTCACAGGTTCGGTGAGAATTACCTTTGACAAAAATGCAAAGTTGGTATTCTCAGATTTCTTGTGCTGATATGAATGGCCATTGACACAGACAAAGTTACTGTAATTTTCTAAAGAAACAAACCCGCCGCTATTGGTACAAAATGTCCGGGTTTGATCATCATATTTTGATGTCTGTATAAAAAAGGTGGGGTCATAGATGACATTACAAAGATCTTGCATGATATCCTTGTGAACCTCAACACGTAGGCCAACTTCAATGCCTCTTTGCTTGAGTCCTATCCCGTATTTTTGTGCCAGTTTTCCAACCCAGTCAGCCCCAACACGTCCGGGTGCCAGGATAATGTTGTTTGAAAGGTATTTTTTTCTGCTGGTCGCGACACCTTTTGCTCGTCCATTTTCCACAATGATGTCCTTGACTTCTTCAGACGTGTGCAAGGTGACCCCTTTGGACTTGATGTAATCTGCCATCTTTGAAATATACCCGGGTAGGCATTCGCTCCCAAGATGTTTCTGTTTGATAATAAGCAAATCGATTCCATACCGCTTGGCCCTTTTACGGATGTTTTTGGCTTCTTCCATATCCGTTGGATAGACAACGCTATCCATGCCGAATTTGTTGAATATCTCTTCTGTCTCATGAATTATCTTCCGAGACCGGGGTATCGACATAAACTGTGTTAGATCGGTCTTTCCTAATTTATGGATAAAGTTTAGTTTGCCGTCTGAAAATAGACCTGCACCGCCAACACCGCACAATATATCACACGGCCGACATTTCATGCATTTCTTATTTTCGATCATCGGGCATCTGCGCTTTAAAGGACCTTTTCCTTTTTCAACAATAAGAACATTGAGTTTGGAGTGCTCACAAAGATAAAACGCTGCAAACAGTCCGGCAGGCCCACCCCCGACAATAATGACATCATACTTATTGCTCTTTATTGATTTTTTGGACGCGGACATATTGTTCTCCTATTTTCAAAATCTTCCTATTATCTTTTAGCAAATATCATAAACATGTTCCGATTGAATCACTTCCTGCAACAATTTGACTTAAGCAGCCGGAAACGGAACGTTATTTTGAAATTAGCTATATAGTTTACTTGAACGTAAACAAAATGTCGACAAATAAAAAAAAGCCTTGTCGCTTCGGACAAGGCTTTTAAAAATATAAGTTACTGACAAAAGATTCGGGTTAGGTTTCTGACTCGGTGCCTTTTGTTTTTTCGGAGGGCTTTTTTATCTCAGTTTCAATTTTTTCTGTCTCTTCTGATTCAGCCGATTCTAAAGTCTCCTCTGACGCTTTTTCATCCAAGTCTTCAGAAATTGTATCGGATTCCAACAATGCCGTTTTGTCATCAGGCTCAATCTGTTCTATTGCTGTTCCATCCTTCGCCTCTTCTATCGTTTCTTTTTCTTCTTCATCGGCTTTTTTCGTTTCAACCGCTTTTTCTCCGGCTCCGTCTTCTTTAATACCTTTTTTCTTGTCAGCGATCTTCTCAGCTATAGGGCCCTTCGCCTTCTTTTTCTTTTTAGTTTTTTTCTTTTTGTCATCTTCGGATAAGACCAGCTCAATCAATGAAATGGGGGCGGCATCGCCCGGCCGTCTTCCAAGTTTGGTAACTCGGGTGTAACCGCCTGGTCTATCTCCATAATGTTTAGCGGCTTCAGCAAAGAGTTTATGGGCAACTTCTTTTTCTCTGACAATTGAAAGCACTTGCCGTCTGGCATGGAGGTCACCTCGCTTTGCCAGAGTAATCAAATTATCTGCCCATCGTCTTAATTCTTTTGCTTTAACGTCTGTTGTACGAATACGTTGATGTTTGAAAAGTGAGGTCACCATATTTCTGAACATGGCGTCCCGGTGACTGCTCGTTCTATTTAATTTTAAACCTGCTTTTCGATGTCTCATTAGACTAATTACTCTCCTTCCTCTGTATCTTCCTCGGACAGCTCAAATCCTTCCAGCTTCATTCCAAGAGAAAGGTCCATTTCGCTGAGTACTTCTTTAATTTCATTTAAAGATTTTCTTCCAAAGTTTTTGGTTTTGAGCATCTCTGCCTCTGTTTTGCTGACCAACTGATAAATTTTAACAATATTTGCGTTTTTTAGGCAGTTGGCGCTGCGAACAGAAAGCTCAAGTTCTTCAACGCTTCTATAAAGATTTTCATTAAATTTAGGTTTTTCTTTTTCTTCGGTCTTTCTGACAGGCTCCGGCTCGAGCTGTTCATCAAAATTGATAAAAATCGTCATTTGCTCCTTCAATATTTTAGCAGCATAGGCCACCGCATCCTCAGGCATAATACTTCCATCCGTCCAGACCTCAAGGGTTAGTTTGTCATAATCCGTTCTCTGGCCGACACGGGCATTCCCCACCACGTATGTCACACGTTTAATCGGTGAAAAAACGGCATCAACCGGTATGGTGCCTAGCGGTGCTTCTTCATCTTTGTTTGCTTCTGACAATGAATAGCCTTTTCCTATATTTACGGTCATACTCATCGATAATTTTGCTTTATCTGAAAGTGTTGCAATATGTTGTTCGGGATTCAACACTTCACATTTTCCATCTCCACTGATGATATCGCCCGCAGTAACCTCCCTCTTTCCCTCCAGATCGATTCGAACTGTCTTCGGTTCCGGATCAGCGAGTTTGAAACGAACCTCCTTTAAATTGAGGATAATCTCCGACACGTCTTCATATATACCTTGAATAACGCTAAATTCATGCATAACACCTTCAAACTTTACGGATGTTATAGCGGCGCCGTAAAGAGAAGAAAGAATTATTCTTCTTAATGAATTTCCGATGGTTATACCAAATCCCCTTTCAAGAGGTTCACAAACAAACTTTCCGTAGCTGGGTTTACTAGTTACCTGAACCTTTTTTGGCCTTATCATTTCTCGCCAGTTCATGTACATAAGTCCATTTGATGTCATTATAAATTCTCCAATTTTTTTAAGAGGAATATCGGCAGGATATATGAATGATATATGAAATTACAACTGTCCTACAGTTCATATTTTACATCCTTTATCTCCAACTACTTAGAATAAAGTTCTACTATAAGTTGTTCCTGAATTGGTGTTGTAATATCTTCACGAGAAGGAAACTCTTTAATTATTCCTTTCATGTTCTCTTTTTCCAAGTCAAGCCACTGCGGAATACCCCTTCGCACCACAGCATCAAGTGCCCCTTCTAATGACTGAATCTTACGGCTCTTTTCTCGGACTTCAACAACATCCCCGATTTTAATAAGAAAGGACGGAATATTAACTTTTCTGCCATTAACCAGAAAGTGATTGTGCTTTACAAAATGGCGACCTTGAGCCCGAGAATTAACAAAGCCCAATCGATAAACGACATTATCAAATCTTCGTTCCAGAAATACCAAAAGGTTTATGCCGGTAATACCTTTCTGTTTATCGGCTCTTTCAAAAAACAGGTGGAACTGTTTTTCTGAAAGTCCGTACATCCGTTTAACTTTCTGTTTTTCTCTAAGCTGAATCCCGTAATCTGATATTTTTCTGCCGCGACGTTGGCCGTGCTGACCCGGTGGATAACCGCGTCGATCGAAAGCACATTTATCCGAATAACAGCGGTCTCCCTTAAGAAACAATTTTAAGTTTTCACGCCGGCATATCCGGCATACTGAACCTGTATATCGAGCCAAGAATTCCTCCTTTTTACAAACGTTTTAAGTTTTAGGCGTTAAGTTCGAAACATATGCAATTACATGAAAAACAATAACCTAAAGCCTAACACTTAAAACCTAAAACGTGATGGATTCGACTTTTTACGAATCCATCAATCTTTAATTTTCAATGATCTAAACCCTTCTTCGCTTGGGCGGTCGACAACCATTATGCGGTATGGGCGTTACATCCTTAATCATTAGAACGTTAAATCCTGCAGCCTGAAGTGATCGAAGAGCGGATTCCCGCCCGGAACCCGGGCCTTTAACGTACACCTCTACATTTTTCATCCCGTGTTCCATTGCCTTTTTAGCCGCATCTTCCGCTGCGATCTGAGCAGCAAATGGTGTGCTCTTTCGGGATCCCTTAAAACCCTGGACACCCGCACTCGACCAGGCGACGACATTGCCCGCAGGATCTGTAATCGTAACGATGGTATTGTTAAAAGTCGACTGGATATGAACGATACCACTGGGTATATTTTTCTTTTCTTTTCGTTTGGTTCTAACTTTTTTTGCCATGGTTTATGCTCCTGACAATCGATACGTTATCCATCATTGATCAATATCAACTCGAATAACAAATAGCTTTTTATTTTTTTCTAATGCCACCTTTTTTCTTGACAGCTGATCTTCTGGGTCCTTTGCGAGTCCGTGCGTTTGTGCTTGTCCGCTGCCCGCGCACCGGCAGTGACTTTCGATGGCGAAGACCTCGGTATGCTCCAAGATCCATCAATCTTTTAATATTCATTGAAACCTGGGTACGAAGTTCTCCTTCAACTTTATAATCTTTATCGATTAACTTGCGGATACTGTTTATCTCAGATTCTGACAAATCATCTGTCTTTGTATCAGCACTAATATTAAGTTGTTGGAGTATGCGCTTTGAAATACTTGGACCGATACCATAAATATATGTTAGTCCCACCTCAATTCGTTTGCGTCTCGGCAAATCTACTCCTGAAATTCTTGCCAAAGCTAATCCTCCTTTTTTATCCTTGCCTTTGTTTGTGCCGCTTATTCTCGCAGATGACCCTGACAACTCTCTTTCTGCGAACGATCTTACACTTGGCACATATCTTCTTAACCGATGCTCTGACTTTCATTCAAAATACTCCTTTAGAAAGGAAACGGATTATATGATGGATCGTCAACTATATTCATCAATCAGCTATTACCCGTTACCGATCTTTTCTTTATTTTGACCTGTATGTTATTCTTCCACGAGATAGATCATATGGAGAAAGTTCTACCGTGACTTTATCTCCAGGTAAGATTTTAATAAAATGCATGCGCATTTTACCGGAGATATGCGCAAGTACCTGGTGCTTATTTTCAAGTTCTACTTTGAACATTGCATTGGGCAATGTCTCGAGCACGACACCTTCAACTTTGATGGCCTCTTCTTTCGGCATATTTGCCCCCTACCTGTTCCCAAAAAAAGTTAGAATCTTCCTTTCGTTCTGGCCCCGCCCTTTTTTAAAAATCCTTCGTAATGTCGGGTCAGCATATGAGATTCTATTTGCTGTATAGTATCGATGGCGACCCCCACAACAATTAAAAGCGCAGTACCGCCAAAATAAAAAGGAACATTAAATTTTGTCATTAAAATAGATGGCAATACGCACACTGCAGAAACATATATAGCCCCACCTAAAGTAATTCGAGTCAAAACCCTATCGATATAGTCCGCCGTACGTTTACCCGGACGGATGCCTGGAATATATCCACCTTGTTTTTTCATATTATCTGCAACATCGGCGGGATTAAACGTAATGGCGGTATAAAAGTAGCAGAAAAAGAATATAAACCCGACATATAAAGTTTCATACGCAAAATTACCCGGTCTCATTGCTGAAGCCACACGCTGCATCCATGGGACTGCAATAAAGCTGGCCAATGTTGCAGGAAACATTATAATTGATGAAGCAAAAATCGGTGGTATTACACCCGAGGTATTAACCTTTAGCGGCAGATGGGTGCTTTGGCCACCATACATTTTTCGGCCGACGACTCGTTTGGCATACTGAACCGATATCCGCCGCTGGCCCGTCTCCATATAGATGATGAAAGCGATAACAATCACCATAAGAACAACTAAAATGAGAACGGCAAACAACCCCATTTCACCTGTTGAAAGGAGGCGGAATGTATTTCCGATTGCAGTTGGCATTCGTGCGACAATGCCGGCGAATATAATCAAAGAAATACCGTTGCCGATACCCCGTTCAGTAATCTGTTCACCCAGCCACATAATAAAGGCCGTCCCCGCAGTCAGGGTCATTACGGTCATGAGTCTGAATGCCCATCCGGGGAAAATAACCACCGGAGCGCCACCGGGAGACGACATTTTTTCAAGGCCGATACTAATACCGAAGCCCTGAATGACGCTAAGCAGTATCGTGCCGTAACGGGTGTACTGTGTTATCTTTTTTCTTCCCTGTTCACCCTCTTTAGACAAGCGTTCCAGATGCGGAATTGTTACCGTTAAAAGCTGAAGTATAATCGATGCACTGATATAGGGCATTATCCCGAGAGCAAAAACAGAAAGCCGCTCTAAAGCGCCGCCCGAAAACATATCGAAAAGACCGAGCAACGTCCCTTTTGCTTGCGCAAAAAAAGAGGCCAGAGCCACAGCGTCTATGCCCGGGGTCGGCACATGAACACCAACACGGTAGACAATAAGCAGTCCTAATGTAAATAAAATCCTCTTTTTCAGCTCAGGTATTTTAAATATATTTCCGAACCCGTCACCAAGCATATTAACCAACCTCTATGTTCCCGCCAGCGGCAATGATTTTTTCTCTGGCGTTTTTACTGACCCCATTCACTTTGATCGTAAGCGGAATTTTAATCTCTCCTTGTCCGAGCAGTTTAATACCGTCTCTTCGACCATTAACAAGCCCGGCTCGAATAAGGGCAGCTTCATCCACAATACTCCCGCTCTCAAACCTTTCCAGGTCACGAATATTAATTACGACTATTTTCTTTTTAAATATATTGGTAAAGCCACGTTTGGGTAAACGACGATGAAGCGGCATTTGACCGCCTTCAAAACCAGGCCTTACGCCGCCGCCACTGCGGCTGTTATGACCTTTTGTACCTCTTCCGGCTGTTTTTCCTTGACCTGATCCCACACCGCGTCCTACGCGTTTTCGCGTTCCGCGTGATCCTTCCGGTGGTGACAATTCATTTAGTTTCATCTATTTTTCCTCGACTTTCACCAGATGCGAAACCGCGTTAACCATTCCTCTAATAGACGGCGTATCTTTAAGTTCAACTGTTCTATTAATCTTTGTCAGTCCCATGCCTCGCAATACTTTCCGGTGTTTTTCGGGCCTTCCGATCATGCTTTTCACAAGAGTTATTTTCAACATGTCACTCATTTATTATTCCCCACTGTTAACCAATGCCCTTGGCCAAGCTGATTGCTCTGACCGGACAGGCTGTAGAAGTTACAAGTGAGCTAAAGTTTGAAGTGAGCTAAAATTCAGGAGTCTTTACGCTCCAGCAATTTATATTAAATACAATTGACGGAATTCCTTAACTTTAGGCATTTTAGATCACTTTAGGCACTTCACACTTAATGAATTTAGATAATTTTTTGCTATAAAAACACAAAAATCACATTTAACAAACTAAAGGGCTTCTACCTCAATATTTCGCCTGGCAGCAACCTGTTCGCGACTCTGCAATCGAGAAAGACCTTCAATGGTGGCCTTAACGACATTGTGCGGATTATGCGACCCCATACACTTTGTCAGAATATTCTGAACGCCTGCAGCTTCCAATACGGCTCGAACGGCTCCGCCTGCAATAAGGCCGGTACCTTTGGACGCGGGTTTTAACAAAACGCGGCCGGCACCAAATTTTCCTATAACGACATAAGGTATCGTCTCATTAATTAAAGGTATTTTGACCATGTTCTTTTTAGCTTTTTCTATACCTTTGCGAATCGCTTCAGGTACTTCGCCGGCCTTTCCAAGTCCGTAGCCAACACTTCCTTCACCATCGCCAACCACAACGATTGCACTGAAGCTGAACCTGCGTCCTCCCTTGACAACCTTTGCAACACGGTTGATGTAAACAACCTTATCAATTAACTGATTTTCGCCTTTATCCTGTTTGAACAAAAATCTGCCTCCTTCATCATGGATGACTCAAACCATTGTCATCAAGGGTTACTAAACGCTATGAGACCTTTAATCAGGCACCACCAATGTTAAAATCTAAAAATCCAAACCCGTCTCACGGGCACCATCCGAAATCGCTTTAACTCGACCGTGATATAAAAAACCATTTCGATCGAAAACAACCTTGCTTATACCCTTTTTGATGGCTCTCTCACCGATAAGCTTCCCGACAAAATCTGCCACTGCAACTTTATTTTCGAATTCAGGGTGTTCTTTCACTACTTTTTCCATACTTGATGCCGCCACCAGAGTACGTCCGTACGTATCATCAATGACTTGAGCGTAGATATGTTTTGAGCTTCGGAAAACACTCAGTCTAGGACGTTCCTGTGTACCTACCAGTTTTTTTCTGATTCTCTTTTTTCTCTTTAAACGCGCTCTTTTTTTTAAATTCAATGACCCCATATTCTATAACCTTATAATGCTTTGGATCCAGCTTTGCCGGCCTTGCGCTGAATACGTTCCTCAACATATTTAATTCCCTTGCCTTTATAGCTTTCGGGCGGCCTTAATCTCCGAATAGATGCAGCAGTATGACCTAACAACTCTTTATCTATCCCGGTCAATCTTATAACGTTCTTTTTGTCGATGGATGCTGAAATACCTTCAGGAAGATCAAATTTAACAGGATGTGAATATCCAAGATTAAATTCGATGATGTTACCACTAAGCATTGCACGATAACCGATACCATTTATTTCGAGAGCTCTTTCAAATCCTTTGCTCACACCGATAACCATATTGGCGACAAGGCTACGCGTCAATCCTCGTAAAGCCTCACTGGTCCTGTCATCTTTAACAACGTCCACCTGTATCATTCCACCTTCTATCTTTAATTCAACTGCCGGATGAACTGATCTTGTAAGGGTCCCCTTTTCACCCTGAACAGTAATGATTCTGTCCTTATATGTTATTTGGGTCTTATCAGGTATATTTATCGGCGCTTTTCCTACTCTTGACATTGATTATTTCCTTATCGGTCATTCTTGATTCTAATCATCGATTAATGACGAGTGATATACCTACCAAATATTGCAGAGAATTTCTCCTCCCACATTTTTAGCTCTGGCCTTCTTATCCGTCATTATTCCTGTTGAGGTTGATAAGATTGCAATACCCATCCCGTTCAAAACCGGTTTTACATCTTTACTTTTGGCATAAACACGTCTGCTGGGTTTGCTGACGCGTTCAAGGCCATAAATTGCGTGGGTCTCTTCTTCACTATATTTAAGATAAACACGTAAGATTCCTTGCTTCTTATCTTTAATGAATTTGTAATTTCTTATAAAACCTTCATCTTTTAATACCCGGGCCAATTCCATCTTAATTTTTGCCCCGGGGATGTCGACACTATTGAATTTTGCCTTTCCGGCGTTTCTTATTCTGGTCAGCATATCAGCAATTGGATCAGTCATCGCTTTAAGTTTCTCCGTTGTTAATTTGATTCTTTAACTTTTATCCCTAACCTTTCAGGATAAATACAATTTTAGCACATCTAAGTTTATTTTAAACAATCACCAGCTCGATTTCACTACACCAGGAAGCTTTCCTTGGGAGGCGAGATTTCGAAAACAAATACGACAAATTCCAAATTTCCTTAAAAATCCCCTTGGTCTGCCGCAAATGGGGCACCTGTTGTATGTTCTCACTTTGAACTTGGGTTCTTTAACTGCTTTTATTTTAAGAGATGTTTTTGCCAAATCTTCCTCCATGTTTGATTGACTTTTGGAGATTGAAGATTTCTTAAAACTTCAATCTTCGACACTCGCTGCTGATTCTTCAATTCCTAAACGGCATGCCCATTAATTTTAGAAGTTCTTTTCCTTCTTTGTCTGTCTTTGCAGATGTAACTATCGTGATGTTAAGACCTTTGATGTTATCAATTTTATCGTAATCTATTTCAGGAAAAATAATGTGCTCTTTAATTCCCAACGTATAATTTCCATGGCGATCAAGCGCTTTTCCCGAAAGACCTCTGAAGTCACGAACACGAGGTAGCGCTATATTCACCAATTTATAATAAAAATCATACATACGTTTATGGCGAAGCGTAACCCTGCAGCCGATAGGCATTCCCTCCCTCAACTTAAACGCGGCTATGGATTTTCTAGCACGCGTGACAACCGGTTGCTGGCCTGATATCGTTTTTAGTTCTTCCAAAGCTGAATCAAGAATTTTGATGTTATGTATCGCTTCACCAAGTCCCATATTCAATACGATCTTCTCAAGCTTAGGAACCTGCATGATATTATCGTATTTAAAGGTTTCCAACAATGCAGGAACGACTTCTTTATGATAATACAGTTTTAATTGTGACATTCAATCCCTCCGGAACATGACCCTAAGAATCTATAATTTCACTACATTTACTGCAAATACGTATCTTTTTCCCATCCTCAAGACGCTTCATTTTGATTCTTACGGGTGTAACACATTTGCTGCACATCAACATGACGTTGGACCAATGGATCGGCGATTCACTTTCAATGATTCCGCCCTGCCTGTTCTTTGCACTGGGCCGGGCATGTTTTTTCATCATATTGATATTTTCAATAATGATTCTGCCGTTCTTTCTTTTTAAACGAAGAACTTTGCCGATTTTTCCCTTATCCTTGCCGGCGATGACCTTTACTTTATCGTCTTTTTTTAGGTGACATTTATCTTTTATCATGAATTAAATCTCCAGTGAGGCATTTTCTAATGTCCATGCATAAATGAGATTTTTGTTCAAGATCAAGGCATGCGAAAAAATAACCGCAGGCATATGTGTAATATTCCGAGGATTATTTTTTGAGCATAACGCAGAGATCGAACAAAAAGGCCGTTTATGGATGGACATTAGTTATAATACCTCCGGTGCCAGCGATATAATTTTCATAAATCTTTTGGCTCTGAGTTCTCTCGCTACCGGTCCGAATATGCGCGTCCCAATGGGTTCTCTGGCCTGCGAAATTAAAACAGCCGAATTATCATCAAAACGTATGTATGATCCATCCGGTCTTCGAATCTCTTTTTTGGTTCGCACCACAACAGCCTTTAAAACATCCCCTTTTTTGACTTTGGTATTCGGTATGGCTTCTTTGACAGATACGACAATGATGTCACCGATACTTGCATACCTTCTTCGTGAACCCCCGAGAACTTTTATGCAGTATACTATCTTGGCTCCGGAATTGTCTGCCACAGTCAATCTTGTCTCCGCCTGAATCATCTTTTTTACTTTCCTTATATAATAATGAATTTATAAGACAAATTCATCATATTTTAGGTTTTTATCTTCAACTCTTTTTAGGGTCCTATAAAACCTAAAACATTCGTAAAAACTCAAGTTTTTTTGGAGTGTTAAGAAAAGGTCATTTAACCATCAAACTGCTTTTTCGACAATTTCCCTGACACGCCATTTCTTGGTTTTGCTAATTGGACTGGACTGGATGATCAACACTTTGTCGCCAATACGAGAAGCATTATTTTCATCATGAGCTGCAAATTTGGCACGCCTTCTAATATACTTTTTATAAAGTCTATGCTTAACCAGCCTCTCAACCAAGACAACTACGGTCTTGTCCATCTTGTCGCTTACAACAGTTCCGACCATCTGTCTTTTCAATAATCGTTTCTTCATTGCAATAATTATTTTAACCCGCCTCGTTATTTAATTCAGATTGTTTTATTATGGTTTTCACTCTGGCAATATCGCGCTTGGCCTGCTTCATCTTCTGAGGATTTTCGAGCTGACCGGTTTCATGCTGAAAGCGCAGGTTAAACAATTCCTCTTTAAGATCATCCAATTTTCGGAGCATTTCTTCCATGCTCAAATCTTTAATCTCACTCGCTTTCATTACGAATCACTCCTCTCAACAAACCTTGTCTTTACAGAAAGCTTATGTGAGGCGAGGCGAAGCGCTTCTTTGGCCAAGTCTCTGGGAATACCTTCCATTTCATATAGAATTCTTCCGGGGCGAACGACAGCCACCCATCCTTCTGGAGAACCTTTTCCTTTTCCCATTCTGACTTCAGCAGGCTTTTTCGTAAACGGTTTATCGGGAAATATCTTTATCCACATCTTTCCGCCTCTTTTCACATGCCGTGTCATTGCGATACGAGCGGCCTCAATCTGCTTTGAACTGATGGTCCCGCACTCAACGGCTTGCAATCCAAATTCACCGTGATTGAGATTAGATCCCCGATATGCAATACCTTTCATCCTGCCTTTTTGCTGTTTTCGATATTTTACTTTCTTCGGACTAAGCATCTCCTATATCTCCATTACGATATTGTTGGGTACAAAATAAACACCGAAAAGTAGCCTTCCTACATCATTCCAAGCCTATCCACCCATCGCTACCTTATCTTTTTCTAAGATTTCTCCTTTGAAAATAAAAACCTTTATACCGATAATTCCGTATGTTGTGCGAGCCTCTACAAAACCGTAATCGATATCCGCCCTTAACGTATGCAAAGGTATTCGGCCCTCTCTATACTGTTCGGTCCTCGCCATCTCGGCCCCTCCCAGGCGGCCGGAACATATAACTTTTATACCCTCGGCACCAAATCGCATCGCGGATGAAATGCCGCGCTTCATAGCACGTCGAAAGGCGACCCTCCGTACAATCTGAAGTGCGATGTTTTCAGCGACGAGCTGGGCATCAAGCTCGGGTTTTCTGACTTCCTGGATATCGATAATGACTTCATGTGAAACAAATTTTTCAAGTTCTTTTTTGAGTATCGCTATTTCAGCTCCCTTCTTCCCGATGACAATTCCAGGCCTGGAGGTAAATACACGGAGTCTGACTCGCTTGGACGATCTTTCAATTTCAATCTTTGAAATACCTGCATGGTATAGCCTCTTTTTTAAAAACTTTCTTATATTATAATCTTCTAAAATATAATCAGCATATTTTTTTCCGGCATACCACCGAGATTCCCAGGTTTTAACGATACCCAACCTCAAACCAATAGGATTTACTTTCTGGCCCAAGCTGTTACCTCCTTATTTTAAATCTAACCTTCAGATAGAATGACCGTTATATGGGCAGTCCGTTTTAATATACGCGTGCCTCTGCCGCGCGCTCTAGCCTTGAAACGCTTCAACGTTGGCCCTTGGTCCGCCATAATATTATGAATAATCAGGGAATCGACATCCATATCCGGATATTGATCAGCATTTGCCACAGCGCTTCTGATTATTTTTTCAACGATGGATGCTGCCTTCTGCGGCATAAATTTGAGCTTGTTCAGGCCCTCTTCTACGGGTTTTCCCTTAACAGCATCAATCAATTTACGAACTTTCTGAGGAGAAATGCGAACATATTTTGCTACAGCTTTAACTTCCATTACAAACACTTCCTTTTCTGCCGGTTTTATCGCTTTAACCTTGATTTTTTATCAGCAGCATGACCATAATACGTACGAGTCGGTGAAAATTCACCGAGCTTATGTCCTACCATGTCCTCTGTTACAAATACGGGAATAAACTTTCTTCCATTATGAACCGCCAGGGTAATACCCACCATCTCAGGAATTATTGTTGACCTTCTGGACCATGTTTTAATCACTCGGTTGCTCCGGGTCTCCTGGGAGATACGTACTTTCTTAAACAGTTTTTGATCAATAAACGGACCTTTTTTTAACGATCGTGGCATAACTTCTCCTGCTATTTCTTCGTACGCTTTTTAATAATATAGCGATTGCTTTTTCTTGTTTTGCGCGTTTTAAAACCCTTTGACGGCATGCCCCAAGGACTGCATGGATGTCGTCCGCCGGAAGATCTGCCCTCTCCGCCACCCATTGGATGGTCAACCGGGTTCATGGCAACACCTCTAACTTTGGGACGTCTGCCGAGCCATCGTTTGCGTCCTGCTTTACCAAGAGATATATTCTCATGGATAACGTTTCCAAGCTGACCGATGGTCGCCTTGCAGTTTGAAAGGACCATTCGGACTTCTCCGGATGGAAGTTTTATCAGCGCATAGCGATCTTCTTTTGCCATTAACTGAGCGTATGTTCCAGCGCTTCTGACAATCTGTCCACCCTTTCCGATACGCAATTCAATGTTATGGACATGTGTCCCAAGGGGAATATTACTCAGAGGTAATGTATTGCCGGGTTTTATGTCGGCTTCAGGTCCTGAAATCACGGTGTCGCCAACCCGAAGATTCACCGGAGCCAATATGTATCGCTTTTCACCATCAGCATAGTTAAGAAGCGCAATCCGTGCAGATCGATTCGGATCATACTCGATGGCAGCCACTTTGGCAGGAATCCCTGTTTTATCTCTTTTAAAATCTATAACCCTGTAATGCCGCCGATGACCGCCCCCGCGGTGTCTGCACGTAATACGTCCGTAGGAATTACGGCCTCCTTTTTTCCGAATCACCTTCAAGAGACTCTTTTCTGGAGTCGTGCTGGTAATTTCATCAAATGTCGAATATGATTGAGCACGTCTCCCGGCAGATGTAGGCTTTACTTTTTTTACACCCATTCCTTACCCCTTTTATACCCCATCAAAAAAATCGATACGCTCACCGGGCATCAATCTGACGATCGCTTTCTTCCAGTCCCTGCGTTTTCCTAAGATTCGACCTCTTTGCTTGGTCTTGCCCTTGACCTGAATTGTTCTTACCGTATCGACCTTAACATTGAAAATATTCTCTACAGCCCTTTTAATCTCAACCCTGTTCGCCCTGCGATCAATTTCGAATGTGATTTGATTATAATTCTCTTTTTGAATATTCGTTTTTTCAGTAATCAAAGGCCGTTTAATTAAATCATGCGGAATCATCCAAGCAGCCTCCCTTCAATGGATTTTATCGAAGACTCAAGCAAAACGACATTCTCATATTTAAGAATATCATATACGTTCATTCCTCCCACTCTCAATACTTTTACTCCGGAAACATTTCTGGAAGACAGCTCGAGATTCTCATTCTCTTTTTCTGTGATAATCAACGCATTCTTTATGTTTAAACCATTCATAATCGCTATGAATTCTTTGGTCTTAATCTTATCGAGATCAAATTCATCAATCACAATAAGGTTGTCTTCTTTAAGCTTTGTGCTCAAGGCCATTTTCAGTGCCAATCTTTTTACCTTTTTGGGGACCTTGTACGAATAGGACCTGGGATCAGGTCCAAACACAGAGCCTCCGCCTCTTAACAAGGGGGATTTAATATCACCGCGCCGTGCACGACCGGTACCTTTTTGTCTAAAAAGCTTTTTTCGGCTTCCCTTCACATCGCTGCGATGCTTTACAGAAGCGGAACCTGCGCGTCTATTTGCAAGCTGCATGGTGACAACTTCATGCAAGATACTCGACTTAACGGGAATCTTGAAAACATTGTCTTCAAGTTCAACCTGTGATACTTTTTCTGCTTTACAGTTTATAACGTCTACAACAGCCATATCATTAATATCTCAAGGTTTCTTTAATTTATGTTATCGTTTAATTCTCTCAAACAGGCTATATTGTGTATTTAATTTTCTACCTTGCAAAAAGCGGAAAATGGTGGATTCATGCTCGATATGAAAAAACCATCATTTTTTAGCGATTTTGGGTTTCCTGATTTCAACAATACCGTTTTTTGAACCCGGAATTGCACCTTTTATCAGAATAAGATTCTCTTCCGGTCGAATGTCGATAATTTCCAAATTTCGAATCGTTTTTTTAGTGTTTCCAAATTGGCCCGGCATCTTTTTGCCCTTAATCACTTTTGCAGGCCACGCACTGCAACCGACGGAACCTGGAATTCTATGGCTGTGACTGCCATGAGTTTTTTTGCCGCCATGGAAACCATGACGCTTAATAACACCGGAAAAACCCTTTCCTTTGGTCGTTCCGCTAACCTCAATGGTTTCTCCGATATTGAAAATATCTATATTTATCGTCTGACCGAGCCCATATTCACTTGGATCATTCACGTAAACTTCACGGAGAAATGCAAAACGAGTCTCACCACTTTTTTTGAGATGACCTTCCAACGCTTTGTTTACACGAGATTTCTTTTTGTCGCCAAAGCCAAGCTGAAGCGCATTATATCCGTCATTGGCAACGGTCTTTATCTGGGTAACCACGCATGGGCCAACCTGAACGGCTGTCACCGGAATATTTTTCCCTTCAGAAGTGAACAGACCCGTCATTCCCAATTTTTTTCCTATCAATCCATTACACATTACGATTATTTCATCCCTTTGTTGCTTTTATGAAAAGACCTTTATTATATACTATAATTTTATCTCAACATCGACACCTGGAGACAGATCCAGCTTCATTAAAGCATCAACAGTTTGTTGAGTCGGCTCCAGAATATCGAGAAGCCGCTTGTGTGTTCTGATTTCAAACTGTTCACGAGATTTCTTGTCTACATGAGGAGATCGAAGAACACAATATTTGTTGATTCTTGTTGGAAGGGGTATGGGTCCGACAACCTTTGCTCCGGTTTTGTTGGCCGTATCTACAATATCTCCAACAGATTGATCCAGAAGTTTATGGTCATATGCCTTGAGCCTGATCCTGATTTTAGTATTCATTATCATTATTTTAATTTCTCTTATTCGATAATCTCACTGACCACACCGGCGCCAACTGTCCGGCCGCCTTCCCTGATGGCAAATCTCAACTCTTTTTCCATCGCTATGGGCGTTATCAGCTCCGCTGTGATCGTCACATTGTCTCCAGGCATCACCATCTCTACACCTTCCGGCAATGACAAATTCCCCGTAACATCCGTCGTTCGAAAATAAAACTGAGGCCGATAGCCACTGAAAAACGGCGTGTGACGACCGCCCTCTTCCTTGCTCAATATGTAAACCTCCGCCTTGAACTTCGTGTAAGGCTTTATCGATCCCGGTATCGCCACCACCTGACCACGCTCAACCTCATCCCGCTTGGTCCCACGCATCAATACGCCGATGTTGTCGCCGGCTCGACCCTCATCCAATAGCTTCCTGAACATCTCTACTCCCGTACACACCGTCTTCATCGTCGGACGAATCCCTACAACCTCAATATCGTCCCCAACATGGATAATGCCTCGCTCAACTCGACCCGTTACCACCGTCCCACGACCCGATATGCTGAAAACATCCTCTACCGGCATCAAAAACGGCTTGTCAATATCTCGCTTGGGCTCGGGAATAAACGTGTCCACCGCATCCAGTAACTCAAATATACACTTGGCTTCCTCGCTGTCCGAATCATCACTCTCAAGCGCCTTTAACGCACTGCCGCGGATGATCGGGGTGTCATCTCCGGGAAACTCATACTTGTCCAATAACTCCCGAAGCTCCAACTCCACAAGCTCTATCAGCTCTTCATCATCCACCATGTCACACTTGTTTAAAAATACAACAATCTGGGGAACACCCACCTGACGCGCCAACAATATGTGCTCGCGCGTCTGAGGCATCGGACCATCGTCGGCCCCAACAACCAATATGGCACCGTCCATCTGCGCCGCACCCGTTATCATGTTCTTGATGTAATCCGCATGACCCGGACAATCCACATGCGCATAATGACGATTATTCGTCTCATACTCAACATGCGCCGTCGCTATGGTTATTCCGCGCTCCTTCTCCTCAGGAGCCTTGTCTATCTGATCAAAAGGAACAAAATCCGCCATCCCCTTCAGACCCATATGCTTCGTTATCGCCGCTGTCAAAGTCGTCTTGCCGTGATCGATATGACCAATCGTACCGACATTTACATGCGGCTTGGTCCTCTCAAACTTTGCCTTACCCATCTTCGAAATCCTCCCTTTAAAGCGGGTTAGTGATGTACATCTTCATATTTCCAATAGCGCCTAAGATGGTTTGATTTTTTAAAATTCTATTCACCGCCCAATGGACATCCTGAGATTTTACCATCTATAGTGCGCAAACGCCTTGTTCGCCTCAGCCATTTTATGGGTGTCTTCCTTCTTTTTAATTGTAGCGCCTCGTTTATTGGCGGCATCCAATAGCTCTGCCGACAGCTTATCAACCATTCCCTTTTCAGATCTTTTGCGAGCAAAATCGATAATCCATCTGATGCCGAGCGCCGTTCTGCGAGATGGCCGAATTTCTGTTGGAACTTGATAGGTCGATCCCCCGACGCGACGCGACTTGACCTCAATCATCGGTTTTGCATTTTCAAGCGCCTGTTCGAAAATTTTTATGGCAGGTTCATTGGTCTTTTTTTCGATGATATCCATGGCTTCATAAAGAATAGACTCTGCGATACTCTTCTTTCCATCCTTCATGATCGATTTTATGAATTTTGATACCAGCTTGCTGTTATACTTGGCGTCCGGCACAATAACCCGCTCGGGAACTTCTCTTCTTCTAGGCATATATCACACCACTTTTTTTATTCATTTTCATACAACGAGATTCGGCGACATTGTATCGAAAATCTCGTGACATGTAACATGTTTCTACTTTGGCTTCTTGGACCCATATTTTGATCGACCCTGTCTTCGCTCCTCGACACCAAGGGTATCCAGGGTACCTCTGACAATATGATACCGAACACCCGGGAGGTCTTTAACACGCCCGCCACGGACAAGAACAACCGAATGTTCTTGTAGATTATGTCCGATTCCCGGGATATAAGCGGTAACCTCTATGCCGGTTGTCAGTCGAACCCTGGCAACCTTCCGCAATGCTGAATTGGGTTTCTTGGGTGTCGACGTGTATACGCGGGTACAAACCCCTCTTTTCTGTGGACTCCCCTTAAGTGCCGGGGTATTGGTTTTCTTCTTAATTCGCTTTCTTCCTTTTCTTACCAGCTGATTAATCGTCGGCATTTTTTCACTTAAATCCTTGTGTTTTAATAAAGCCAATCCAAGGTTGGCAAAATGATTACTATTAAACTTAAAGGCCTATTTGTCAAGCCTTTTATATAAAATTAGTGATTAATTTAGACCATTGATAGAACGTTTCTCCGAGCACTTGAGCAGGGCGTTTCAACGGCTCTCTGCTTAAGTGCGTTATCCGGTATCGAGAAAGATCTGTACCATCAATTATTTTCTACTAATTCAATATGATATCCACTCCTTTATAGTTAAAAAGACCGGTGCCGGCAGGCATGATCCTTCCCATAATAACATTTTCCTTAAGTCCGTTCAGGTGATCCACTTTTCCGGCAATGCTCGCGTCGGTAAGCACTTTAGTGGTTTCCTGAAATGAAGCAGCCGATATAAAACTTTCGGTGGAAAGTGACGCCTTGGTGATCCCCAGGATAAGAGGTCCTGCCACAGCAGGTTTCTTTCCTTTTTTAATTACTTCCTGGTTAGCTTCTTCAAACTTGACCCGATCCACCTGGTCTTCAAGAATAAAATCTGTATCTCCGGCATCAAGGACCTTAACACGCCGCATCATCTGGCGTACGATGACCTCGATGTGTTTATCGTTTATCCTTACACCTTGCAAACGATAAACTTCTTGGACTTCATCAACGAGATATCGTGCCAGTGCAATTTCACCTTTTATATTTAATATATCTTGAGGAATCGCTGAACCACTGATCAACGCCTCACCCGCCTTGATATAGTCACCCTCGTATACATTGATATGCTTGCCCCGTGTGATCAAATAGTCTTTCTTTTCACCAACATCCACGGGCACAACGGTAATCCTCTGTTTTCCTTTTTTGGTTGCCTTCGATATTGAAACATACCCATCGATTTCGCTCAATACAGCGGTTTCTTTTGGTTTTCGAACTTCAAAAAGTTCAGCCACCCTTGGTAGACCACCGGTAATATCTTTTGTCTTGGTCGTAGCGCGGGGCAGCTTTGTGATAACATCGCCGGCCTTAACCTCATCCCCCTCTTCAACCAGTAAAATTGCATTTATCGGCAAAAGATATCTGGCCACGCCCGATGATGACGGCAGGTTTGCTGTTTTTCCATCTTTGTCCTTGATCGAGATTCTTGGACGTTCCTCGCCGCTTTTAGATTCGATGATCGTTCGGCTGGATTTTCCGGTAACAGGATCAACTTTCTCCTGCATGGTTTTACCTGCCGTAATATCACCAAATTTAACGGTACCATCAACCTCTGTAATAATTGGGGTTGTAAATGGATCCCATGTAACCAGAAGATCTCCGGTCTTGACGTGGTCACCGTCTTTTACCTCGATGTGAGCACCGTAAATGACCGGAAAGCGTTCTCTTTCGCGGCCGGTGTCACCAATGATGGCAATTTCGCCACCCCTTCTGTTCATCACAACAAATCTATTCACGTCTTTTTTGACCACATTTAAATTGAGGAATTTAACCGTTCCTTCAGTCCTGGCTCTAATATCAGCCTGTTCAACCCTTCGGCTGGCTGTTCCGCCAATGTGGAACGTCCGCATGGTCAACTGGGTTCCGGGCTCACCGATAGACTGTGCTGCAAGGATGCCCACTGCCTGACCAATTTCAACCTTCGCGCCATGGGAAAGGTCCCGGCCATAGCACTTGGCACACACGCCCGTTTTGGTCCTGCAAGTTAATACAGATCTTATTTTCACTTTGGTAAGTCCGGCATGTTCAATGGTCTTTACGGCATCTTCGTCCAAATCTTCACCGGCTTTGACAATCACTTCATCAGTAAACGGATCGTGAATGTCTTCTATGGCAACACGCCCTAATATTCGTTCTTCAAGACGCTGTATGACTTCTCCGCCTTCCATCAAAGGTTCAACTTCAACACCCATCATTGTCCCGCAGTCTTGATCAACAACGATACAGTCTTGGGCAACATCGGCAAGCCTTCGGGTAAGATAACCTGAGTTGGCTGTTTTAAGTGCCGTATCTGCAAGTCCCTTTCTTGCACCGTGAGTTGATATGAAATACTGAAGCACGGAAAGGCCCTCTCTAAAATTGGCGCTAATGGGTGTTTCGATGATTTCACCGGATGGTTTTGCCATCAGACCTCTCATACCGGCAAGCTGACGCATTTGGTCTTTACTGCCCCTGGCTCCGGAATCGGCCATCATATAGATCGGGTTAAAACTTTCTTCAACGACAGGGTTTCCCTTTTCATCCAGGACCGGATTGCCATCACTGTCGATCACAGGTGCGATACGCATGGACTTCATCATCTCATCAGCAACATCGTCGGTTGCCTTGGCCCATATATCGACAACCTTATTATATTTTTCACCTTGAGTGATAAGGCCCTCGGTATATTGTAGACCAATTTTTTCAGCCTGTTGTTCAGCACTTTTCAAAATATCCCATTTGGCTGGAGGTATAATCATCGCGTCAATTGAAATTGAGAGCCCGCCTTCGGTTGAGTATTGATAGCCGATGTTTTTTAAGCGGTCTGAAAGGATGACCGTAGCTTTGGGTCCCAAGTTTCGGTATGCATAATCCACAAGTTCACTCAAGGTCCTTTTATCCTTGACAGTATTGATCATAACAAAGGGTATTTCGGGTCGTTTGTTAACCATTTGAAAAATATGGTAGGCGTCATCTGCAAAAATAACGCGACTTATTCCACCTTCTTCAAGGGCAAAAACGTTGTCTGTGTCCTGATCCGAAACACTGAAAATCCGTTTGAATTCGTCCTTTCTAAACAGACCGATGAGACCTTCATTTTCCCGGTCAAGTCCCTTGGAATATTGGGTCACCATTCCGACAAAATCCTTACCGGACTTTAGTTTTTCAAAAACAGCCGTAGCCTCTTCTTCCTCTAAAAGCTTGATATGGCGAACCATCACGATGTTGTCCTTGGGTATGATTTCCCACAAAAGGATGCGTCCAACAGTCGTATCATACCTTTCCCCGTCGATTCTGACCGTAATTTTAGCATGAAGATCGACTGCCTTGGCATCGTAAGCACATCGAACCTCTTCAGGATTGGCAAATATTTTGCCTTCGCCTTTTGATCCGGTAACGCCTCTGGTCATATAATAGATGCCAAGAACAATATCCTGGCTCGGCACAATAATGGGATGGCCGTTTGCCGGAGAAAGTATATTGTTGCTGGACAGCATCAATACCCTTGCTTCTATCTGGGCTTCTACGGAAAGCGGGATATGAACAGCCATCTGGTCGCCGTCGAAGTCCGCATTAAATGCCGTGCAAACCAATGGATGAAGCTGGATGGCTTTTCCTTCAATAAGAATCGGTTCAAAAGCTTGAATACCCAATCTGTGTAAGGTAGGTGCCCGGTTTAACATGACCGGGTATTCTTTCACGACTTCATCCAGTGTGTCCCAGACTTCCGGAACTTCACGTTCAACCATCTTTTTAGCGCTTTTTACCGTAGAAACGAGCCCTTTCTGCTCTAAACGATAATAAACAAATGGCTTGAATATTTCCAGCGCCATCTTCTTCGGGAGGCCGCACTGATGCAATCTCAGATTGGGTCCAATGGTGATAACGGTACGTCCGGAATAATCGACCCTTTTCCCCAGCAGGTTCTGCCTGAAACGTCCCTGCTTTCCTTTTAATGTGTCACTTAAAGATTTTAACGGACGTTTATTCGTCCCCATAATCGCTCTTCCGTGCCGACCGTTGTCAAAGAGAACATCCATCGACTCTTGAAGCATCCTCTTTTCATTTCGCACAATAATATCAGGGGCTTTCAGCTCTATAAGGCGCTTTAATCGATTGTTTCTGTTAATGACTCTTCGATATAAGTCATTGAGATCGGACGTTGCAAATCTCCCTCCCTCAAGGGGTACTAGGGGCCGCAAATCCGGCGGAAGAACGGGAATAACGTCCATAATCATCCAGGTCGGATCGACTCCTGAACGTCTGAACGAATCAACAATCCTGAGTCGTTTGGAAAGTTTCTGCCGTTTTGCCACAGAACCGGTAGCGGTAATATCAGTTCTTAATTCCTTATATAATGCTTCTAGATCTATCTTCTCCAAAAGCTTCTTAACCGCTTCCGCACCGATACCGGCTTCAAATTTTGTTCCGTAAATCTCGCGGGCTTCTCTATATTTTTCTTCAGATAAAAGTTGACAGGGACTAAGATCTGTGTCCATTGGGTCAATGACGATGTAGCTGTCGAAATAAATGACCTTTTCAAGATTTTTCAGCGTCATATCCAGCAAGTTGCCGATCTTGCTCGGAAGGCTTCTTAAAAACCAAATATGAGAACAAGGCGTGGCCAGTTCAATGTGTGCCATCCGCTCCCTTCGAACCTTGGACTGAATAACCTCCACACCACATTTCTCGCATATGACGCCCCTGTGCTTCATTCGTTTATATTTGCCGCAGTTGCATTCATAATCCTTTGTGGGACCAAATATTTTGGCACAAAAAAGGCCGTCCCGTTCAGGTTTGAAGGTTCGATAGTTGATGGTCTCCGGTTTTTTAATCTCTCCATGGGACCATTTTAAAATCTGCTCCGGAGATGCCAGAGCAATTTTGATTCCGGAATAACGCTCAGGGTCAGTGGGTTTGGCAAAGAAATCGTATAACGTTTCCATTAATTTTTCCTAGGTTTTATTGTTTTCCTTCTAGAAGGGAAATATCCAAACCCAGACTCTTTAATTCCTTTGTCAGCACTTTAAATGACTCGGGTAAGCCTGGATCCAGCGTATTTTGCCCTTTTACGATCTTTTCGTACATGCGAGTCCTGCCGGCCATATCATCTGATTTCACAGTTAAAAATTCTTGAAGAGCATGTGCGGCACCATACGCCTCCATGGCCCATACCTCCATCTCGCCAAGCCGTTGACCGCCAAACTGTGCCTTTCCACCCAACGGCTGCTGTGTTACCAGGGAATAAGGACCGATGGACCTGGCATGGATCTTGTCATCCACAAGATGGTGCAGCTTCAACACATACATTGTCCCAACCGTAATCTTTTCCTTAAAGGGATCGCCGGTACGACCGTCATATAGGGTTGTCTGGCCGGTTGGATTGAGTCCTGATTCGGTTAAAAGAGATTTTATTTCCGCCTCTTTGGCACCGTCGAAAACCGGTGTTGCCATATGGACACCATCTTTATAATCTTCCACAAATTCAAACACTTCTTTATCGTCAAAGCCGTCTACCATCGCCGTCAAAGACGGATCATCAAATATTTTCTTAACTTTATCGCGCAGGGCACCAATCTTTTGTTCTTCAAGCAATTTGTTGAGTTGATCGCCTAGACCTTTGGCAGCCCACCCTAAATGTATTTCCAATACCTGGCCGACATTCATTCGGGAAGGCACGCCTAGCGGATTCAATATCATATCAACGGGTGTGCCGTCTTCAAAATAGGGCAGGTCTTCCTGGGGAAGAATTCTCGACACGACACCTTTATTGCCGTGACGACCGGCCATTTTATCACCGACGGACAACTTCCGTTTCATGGCGACATAGACTTTTACAAGTTTGATGACGCCTGGAGGAAGGTCATCCCCTTTTTCAAATCGGCCCACTTGCCGCTCAAATGCGCCCCTGCAAATTTCACATTGATCCCGATATCGTTCAAGAACATCATGAATCTTCTCCGTGAGCTGCGGATCTTCTAATACAATGCCTTCTAACTGAGCCACGGGTATATTGACCAGCATGTCGGAATTTATTTTATCCTCTTTTTGAATCAGAACTTTTTTTCCCTTTTTAAGAGATGAGATACATTTTTGGCCGACTAGCAATCTTTCAAGCTTTGTGCGAACCACATCCTGAAGAACGTCAAGTTTATCATCCCTTTCTTTTTCAAGGGAAGCAATTTCGCTATCTTCTATCCACCGGGTACGATCATCTTTTTCAACACCACGTCTTGAGAAAACTTTGGCATCAATGACAATTCCCTGAACGCCGGGCGGCACCCGCAAAGACGTATCTTTTACATCTCCGGCTTTTTCACCGAAAATAGCCCGCAGGAGCTTTTCTTCGGGTGAAAGCTGTGTCTCACCTTTGGGTGTAATCTTTCCGACCAGAATATCTCCCGGCACTACTTCGGCGCCGAGCCTGATTATACCGCTTTCATCCAACTCCTTTAAGGCTTCCTCGCCCACGTTGGGTATGTCTCGCGTGATATCCTCTTTGCCCAATTTGGTATCCCGGGCGACGACCTCAAACTCTTCAATATGAACAGATGTATATACACCGTCCCGATGAAGCCGCTCACCAACGAGAATCGAATCCTCAAAATTATAACCGCCCCACGGCATAAATGCCACAGTGATGTTTTTTCCGAGAGCAAGTTCCCCATGGTCCGTAGCAGGACCGTCTGCAATGATCTGCCCGGCTTCCACTTTTTGTCCTTTGCTGACAATAGGACGCTGATTGAAGCAAGTATTCTGATTGGAGCGGATGAATTTTGAGAGGTTGTAAACCGTCACCGGTATTTCAGAGTCATTGTCGTCATCTTTAACTTCATGTCTTATAACAATCCGGGAAGCTTCCACATGCTCTACAGTACCATCATGCTGCGTAACCACCGTAACACCTGAATCTTTAGCCACCACCCCTTCAATACCGGTACCCACTAAAGGTGCCTTGCTAGCGATCAAAGGTACGGCCTGACGCTGCATGTTCGACCCCATCAATGCCCTGTTAGCGTCATCATTTTCAAGGAATGGAATAAGGGATGCAGAAACACTCACAAGCTGGTTAGGAGAAATATCCATCAGTTCGATATCCTCGGCCTTGACCATCATGAACTCTCCTGCCACCCTTGACGTTACCAGTGGATTGACATATTTCCTATGTTCGTCCAGCAGCGCGTTGGCCTGGGCAATAGGGTGTTCCTTTTCTTCAAAAGCGGTAAGAAACTTGACATCTTTAAGCACAGTGGCATCTTTAACGACACTGTAGGGTGTTTCGATAAAACCATATTCATTGACTCGAGCATAAGTGCTCAAAGACACAATAAGACCGATATTGGGTCCTTCCGGCGTTTCTATGGGACAAATCCGTCCGTAATGAGAAGGATGGACATCCCTGACTTCAAAACCGGCCCTCTCACGCGTCAGTCCGCCGGGTCCCAGTGCACTCAAACGTCTTTTATGGGTCGTTTCAGAAAGCGGATTTGTCTGATCCATGAATTGGCTAAGCTGGCTTGTTCCAAAAAACTCTTTAACAACAGCAGAAACCGGTTTTGGATTGGCAAGATCGTGAGGCATCAGTGCATCGACCTCTTGTAAACTCATCCGTTCCTTAATGGCACGTTCCATTCTAACCAGTCCGATGCGATACTGGTTTTCGAGAAGCTCCCCAACGGCACGAACCCTTCGATTTCCTAAATGGTCAATATCATCGACCGCCCCTTGGGTGTCCTTAAGTTCCAATAGTGTTTTCGTCGTAAGAAGAATATCTTCCTTTCGAAGCGTCTTTAAATCAATGGATGAGTCAATACCGAGACGAATGTTAATCTTCATGCGACCCACGCCGGAAAGATCGTAATAGGAAGATTTGAAAAACATGTGGTCAACAAAATCCTGAGCCACTTCGGGTGTGGCGGGATTTCCGGGTCTGAGCCTCCGGTATATCTCAATGAGCCCGCCTTCTTTTGTTTCGACTTTGTCCAAAAGTAGCGTTTTGTGAATAGAGTCACTGGTGGTTACACCATCGATAAAAAGTAGTTCAAACTCAGTGATACCGGCATCACGTAAGGCTTGAAGATTTTCTTCATTAAGCATCTGGTTACATGTTACGATGGGTTCTTCTTTGTCAGGGTCAACAATTGTTTTTGAAAAAACCTTGTTTAAAATATCTTCAACATTCATCGGTATCAAATCGAGACCTGCTGATTTGAGACGTTTGATTGCAGCTTTAGTAAACACACGTCCTTTAGGAACAATGATATCTCCGGTTTCAGGATCTTTGACATCTCGGCCGGCACGCTGTCCTTTCAGCAAATCTTCATTAAATTCTTTAAAAATCCGTTTACCGCGGATAATAAATCTTTCTGTTTTATAAAAATAAGCCAGAATGTCTTCAGAAGTATATCCAAAAGATTTAAACAAAATGGTGATCGGCAGTTTACGCCGCCTGTCAATTCGAATATTAACGATATCTTTATGATCGATCTCCATATCGATCCATGACCCGCGAACAGGGATAATTCTGGAAGTATATATGACCTTACCGGAGGAATGTGTCTTACCCTTGTCATGATCGAAAAATACTCCGGAAGATCTGTGAAGCTGGCTGACAACAACACGTTCAGTCCCATTGATGATAAACGTACCATTATCAGTCATCAGGGGAATCGTTCCAAAATAAATTTCCTGTTCTTTAATATCGCGAATGTTTGTTATTCCTGTCTCTTTATCAATATCATATACAACCAACCTGACAGTGATACGGAGGGGAATCTCGTAGGTCATTCCTCTGTGCATGCATTCCTGAACACTGTGTTTAACTTCGCCGAATCGATAAGATACAAATTCAAGAGAAGCAGTTCCGGTAAAATCCTTTATGGGAAACACAGACTTAAAAACGGCTTGCAAGCCGATGTCTCTTCTTTTCTCAGGAGGAACATCCTTTTGCAAAAACCGATTGAATGATTCCTGTTGCACCGCGATTAGATTTGGGATATCAACAATCTTTGGTATCTTTCCAAAATTTTTTCTTACGCGCCTGTTTGCCAAAAGCCTTTCCGACATGGCATCTCCAATATGTAGATTGGGTTATAGGTGATGGGTAATGGGTTATAGGCTATGGATTGTCGGCGAAGGGGATTTTTAAAAAGCCCTTACCGCCACCTATTACCTATTACCCATCACCTTCATTACCTTATTCTTTTTACTTTATTTCAACCTGAGCGCCGGCTTCCTCTAACTGTCCCTTGATTTTTTCGGCCTCATCTTTAGAAATACCTTCCTTGACGGGTTTGGGAACTTCATCGACCAACGTCTTGGCTTCTTTCAGCCCCAGACCGGTAATTGCCCTGACCTCTTTGATAACCTGAATTTTCTTATCACCAAATGTTGTCAAAATAACGTCAAATTCGGTCTTTTCTTCTTCTGCGGCGCCTCCGCCTTCGGCAGGAGCTAAAGCCGCAACAGCCATAGGTGCAGCTGCCGAAACACCAAATTTTTCTTCCATCTCTTTAACCAGTTCAGATAAATCGAGAACCGACATATTTGCTATAAATTCAATTACATCATCTTTCGTAATATCCGCCATTTTATATTTCCTCCAGTTTAACGTATAACATTTTGTATCTTTCGAAACATTTATTCTAATCCGTCGGCTTCTTTCTGTTCCCTGATGGCCTGAAGTACATTTAAAAACTGTACCGGAATGGCATTAAGGACCCGGACGAAACCGGTAGCAACACCGTTGGCTACCGAAAGGAATTGCCCCAGAAGCTCTTCTCGACCAGGAAGGGTCGATATCGTTTTGATTGCGTGCACATCGAGCACTTTACCGTTCATAACCCCGGTTTTAATGTCAAGCTGTTTATGCTCTTCCGAAAATTTTGTCAGTACTTTTGCCGGTGCAACCGGGTCATCATAACTTAAGGCAACAGCACTCGGACCTTTAAAATAATCTTTAATCAAAGCGATATCGGTCTCTTCAGAAGCTCTGATAAGAAGCGAGTTCTTGACCACCTTATATTCAATTTCTTCCGCTCCAAGCTTCCTTCGCAAGTCATTTATCGTCGTAACATCAAGACCTTTATAATCTGTTACGATGACAACTTTTGACCTCAAAAACTTTTCATGCAGATCTTTTACAATCTCTTTCTTTTTATCTATCCGCACAAGTTCAAACACCTCCTTCCTCAATCTGTAAAAAACCGGAGGAACAACTATTAAATAAATTGTCTCGGTAGGCCGGCAGTGCCGATTAAACACAAATCAGTGAACCTACGGTCTTTGACAGAAATATTGATATTATTAACCTGTTGAGAAATAGACACCATCTATACAACGGCGCTAAGTTCTTAAAACAGGCTATCTCCATCTCGAAATAGAATTTAGAATTAAAACCAGACGATTTCTGTGAGTTCAAGAATTTCTTAAATATTAAATTATACAAAAATCTTCCCGGTTTGGTTGTTTTAGGGATGGTAGAATCAAGACTTTTAGGTTCGTCAAAATAACGATATCATTTGATCAAGTCCTTGACACTGGCCGCATCAATCTTAATGCCGGGTCCCATAGTCGTTGAAACAGCGATACCTTTCAGGTAGGTTCCCTTACTGGAAGGCGGTTTGAGTCGAAGGATCGTGTCTAAAAAGACAGATACATTCTGCACGATCTTATCTACGCCAAAAGAAACTTTACCCATTGGAACGTGAACAATGCCGGCCTTTTCAACCTTGAAATCAATTTTACCTGCTTTAATCTCCTTGACTGCTTTAGCCAAATCAAAAGTAACCGTTCCGATTTTTGCATTGGGCATGAGTCCTCTGGGGCCGAGAAGCTTTCCTATTTTTCCAACAGTCCCCATCATGTCAGGTGTTGCAACAGCTTTATCAAAACCGAACCATCCTTCTTTGATTTTTTCTATTAAATCATCGTTTCCGACAAAATCCGCACCTGCCTCCAAGGCCTCTTGTTCCTTTTCCCCTTTAGCGAATACGAGGACTTTAACTTCCTTGCCAAGGCCATTAGGTAAAACGACAGTTCCGCGAACCATCTGATCAGCATGCCTTGGATCGACGCCAAGTCGAACCGCAACATCAATTGTTTCATCAAACTTGGCAAACGATGAATCTATTGCTATTTTAACGGCTTCGTTGAAACTGTGTTTTACCATTTTGTCTGTCTTTTTACATGATTCTAAATATTTTTTACCCCGCTTCGGCATGATCTTATGTCCACTCCTTTTTTAGACAACTTCAATCCCCATACTTCTGGCTGTACCGGCAATAATATTACAGGCAGCCTCCAAATCATTTGCGTTTAAGTCAATCATTTTCTGCTTGGCAATCTCTTCAAGCTGCTTCCGTGTAACTTTACCAATTCTGTCGCGCTTTGGATCTCCGGCACCTTTTGCTATTTTTGCCGCTTTTTTTAAAAGCACAGATGCAGGTGGTGTCTTGGTTATAAAAGTAAATGATCTGTCCTGAAAGACTGTAATTACTACAGGTGTAATGATGCCTTCATCATTAGCGGTCCTGGAGTTAAAAGCCTTACAGAAATCCATTATATTCACACCATGCTGACCCAGCGCGGGGCCAATGGGTGGCGACGGATTCGCCTGACCTGCTGCAACCTGCAGTTTTATCTGTGCCATAACCTTTTTTGCCATTTTTTCTTGTTGCTCCTGTCTTTCTGCTTGCCCCCATGAAATTTCAAAAGGATCATTTAACGGGGGTCATTTGTCTGTAATACTCTGATTGGGCCACGACTCGATAATTTGTTATTCGTTCACAATCCGTTATTTGACGAATGGCCCTTTATTTAAATCATAGCTTCGTAACCTGCACAAACTCGAGTTCTACGGGCGTTGAACGACCGAAGATACTCACAAGAACTCTAATTTTACCCTTGTCAGGATTAACTTCATCAACAACGCCGTTAAAGTTTTTAAAAGGCCCGTCGACGACACGAATCTCGTCTCCGGTCTCGAAAAAATATTTTGGCTGTGGTTTAAGTTTTCCAGCCTCCATTCGATTGAGTATTTTCTGGGCCTCATCATCTGATATGGGTGTCGGTTTCTCTCGACCACCAAGAAAACCGGTGACTTTGGCAGTATTTGTTACGATGTGCCATGTTTCATCATCAAGCTCCATCCTGACCAATATATACCCCGGATAAAATTTACGAGACGATGTTTTCCGCTTACCTTTAACAAGTTCGACGATTTCCTCGGTAGGAACAATCACCTCACCGAATTTATCGGGCTGGGGAGAAGACGATATTCGCTCTTCCAGGGCGACTTTGACCTTGTTTTCAAATCCCGAATAAACATGGACGATATACCAATTTAGCGCCACTTTCTTCTCTCCCCATTTTATTTTAAAACCACACGGATCAAGCTTGACAAACCAATATCCACCAGCCCGAGAAAAACAGATATTATCATTGTCAAAATAAGCACGACTACCGTGGAGCCAATGGTCTGCTTACGCGATGGCCATACGACTTTTTTTAGCTCCACCTTAACTTCTCTGAGAAACTGGAGCCCCTTATCGATGTAACCTTTGAATTTTCCCGGCTCTTTTTTTGTTTTTGTTAGCGATTTTTGTCTGGTTGCATAGGATTTTGCTTTTATACTTTTTACAGAGCCTGGCAATAATTCAGTCTTCTTCGCAACAGCATCATTTGTTGCCCCTTGCGACACCGTCCCTTCGGCACTCGACTGATTTTTTTTCTTTGCTTTTTGTTTTTTCTTTCGTTGTATACGCGCCATTATCTTTACAGGTTTATTATTTCAATTTTTTGGCAGGCCAGGAGGGATTCGAACCCCCAACACCCGGATTTGGAGTCCGATGCTCTACCGTTAGAGCTACTGGCCTGCATATTACCGTTTCGAATATTCATGTTTTTAAATAAACGAACCTTGTTTTTCAAACTGTCCCATAAAGAAATCCATCATTTCGTTTCTTTATGTAAAGTATGCCTTCTGCAAAATCTGCAATACTTACTGAATTCCAGCTTGTCCGGCGTTGTACGTTTATTTTTGGTCGTCGTATAATTTCTTCTTTTGCATTCACCACATGCAAGTGTAACAATTATTCTCACCAGCAGACTCCTTCAGCTGTTATTCGATAATTTCGCTGACCACACCGGCGCCAACCGTCCGGCCGCCTTCCCTGATGGCAAATCTCAACTCTTTTTCCATCGCTATGGGCGTTATCAGCTCCGCTGTGATCGTCACATTGTCTCCAGGCATCACCATCTCTACACCTTCCGGCAATGACAAATTCCCCGTAACATCCGTCGTTCGAAAATAAAACTGAGGCCGATAGCCACTGAAAAACGGCGTGTGACGACCGCCCTCTTCCTTGCTCAATATGTAAACCTCCGCCTTGAACTTCGTGTAAGGCTTTATCGATCCCGGTATCGCCACCACCTGACCACGCTCAACCTCATCCCGCTTGGTCCCACGCATCAATACGCCGATGTTGTCGCCGGCTCGACCCTCATCCAATAGCTTCCTGAACATCTCTACTCCCGTACACACCGTCTTCATCGTCGGACGAATCCCTACAACCTCAATATCGTCCCCAACATGGATAATGCCTCGCTCAACTCGACCCGTTACCACCGTCCCACGACCCGATATGCTGAAAACATCCTCTACCGGCATCAAAAACGGCTTGTCAATATCTCGCTTGGGCTCGGGAATAAACGTGTCCACCGCATCCAGTAACTCAAATATACACTTGGCTTCCTCGCTGTCCGAATCATCACTCTCAAGCGCCTTTAACGCACTGCCGCGGATGATCGGGGTGTCATCTCCGGGAAACTCATACTTGTCCAATAACTCCCGAAGCTCCAACTCCACAAGCTCTATCAGCTCTTCATCATCCACCATGTCACACTTGTTTAAAAATACAACAATCTGGGGAACACCCACCTGACGCGCCAACAATATGTGCTCGCGCGTCTGAGGCATCGGACCATCGTCGGCCCCAACAACCAATATGGCACCGTCCATCTGCGCCGCACCCGTTATCATGTTCTTGATGTAATCCGCATGACCCGGACAATCCACATGCGCATAATGACGATTATTCGTCTCATACTCAACATGCGCCGTCGCTATGGTTATTCCGCGCTCCTTCTCCTCAGGAGCCTTGTCTATCTGATCAAAAGGAACAAAATCCGCCATCCCCTTCAGACCCATATGCTTCGTTATCGCCGCTGTCAAAGTCGTCTTGCCGTGATCGATATGACCAATCGTACCGACATTTACATGCGGCTTGGTCCTCTCAAACTTTGCCTTACCCATCTTCGAAATCCTCCCATGCCTTGTTGGTATTGATTTTTTAGCAAGGTGCTTTGGCTTTAAACAAATTCTTCCTCTTCAAAGTTTTCCGGTATAGCCCTGTTGTCTAAGATAATGGAGCCCACGACCGGAATCGAACCGGTGAACCTCTTCCTTACCAAGGAAGCGCTCTACCGACTGAGCTACGTGGGCGCGCCTGTATCATCTTATTGATGCTGTCCGGAAAACCGTTAATGCAGCCTATATCTAATTTGGAGCGGGAGACGAGACTCGAACTCGCGACATCCAGCTTGGAAGGCTAGAGCTCTACCACTGAGCTACTCCCGCTCATATAACATAAATAATACCCTGTATAGAACCTCGTTATTTAATGATGATTTTGAAAAAATTAGTTTCCCCAAAATGTGTAGCAAGAGTTATGTAAGAAGCCATGCAGTTCCTGTCGATTCCGCTAACTAAAGCAAAATCTCCTACATACGACCTTCTTTGAGGCTGGTGGTGGGGGGAGGATTTGAACCTCCGAAGGCTTCGCCGACAGATTTACAGTCTGTTCCCTTTGACCACTCGGGAACCCCACCTGAATTATATTTTCATATATGGAGCCAGAGACAGGAGTTGAACCCGCGACATCCTCATTACAAGTGAGGCGCTCTACCAACTGAGCTACTCTGGCAGCACATTCTCTAACCGTTCTCTCATAAAACTGTTTCTTTTACTTGTATTTTTATTTTTTATCAAGCCTGGAATTTAGACTTTAAATGAAATTATAATGAAATATTAGGAATAATCAACGATTTTATTTAAAATACTCCCTTTTAATCATTTTTACAATGATTTTTCGCATATGACATCCTGATAAATTTTTGTCGCATCTCATTACAGGTGATCAATAACTTGACGATTGAAACTGGAAGACCATACTTATTATCTATATATAATTTCTTATCTATCTGTTATCAAATGTTTTATTTATACATCCCGATCCGTTCTATCCTGGCATATTAATTGCTTGTATTAGTATATTATTTGCTTAAAAATAATAAAAACACATATTATTGTAAAAGCAAGATAAAATTATTAGAATTGTATCATTTTCAAAAAGCGGATTCGGAAAAGATTATCTTAAGCGTCTAAAAACAAAGCTTTTATCACTTTTTTTGCGAGATAAAGCCTTGACAAAAGCGCCAAATGTTGTGTAATCGAACATCGAGCCATTAAAAACTGATGATGCACCTTTTTAATTATCTGATATGAATCGAGGTATTTAATTTGATAAAATCACGAGTTGTTGTTCTGCTTGTTTTCATGTTTTTGTTCTTATGCGGATGCGTACAGAATCTTCATAAAAATCCCGTATCATCGGAAAAGGCCTTTTTTTCGGACCACGAAAGTTCGCCTGATCCCGCAACTTCGTCCGACAAGGTCGTTTCTGATACATCATCTCCAACAAATGCCTTGGATCTTTCAGAGTTACCCGAAAAGGTCGACACTGAAGATCAAAATTCCTCGCTTGCGGGTCCTATCGATCCAGAAGACTCTGTAAAATTATCAGAATCAAACCATCAAACAAATAATCAGAATCATGAATCAGACGATCCCGACCAAGGGGAAAAGATACAATCTTTCCTTGATGAAGCGCTTGATTTTTGCCAAACATCCCAGGATTTTTGGCAAAAAGGAGAGCTTGAAAACGCTCTTGAAGCTCTGGACCATGCGTATGCTTTAATCTTAAAAACCGATACAACCAATATCCCTAAACTCATACAGCAAAAAGAAGATCTGCGTTTTTTGATTTCTAAACGCATCCTTGAAATCTACGCATCGCGTAATATTGTTGTAACCGGAAATCACAAAGCCATTCCTTTGGTGATGAACAAACATGTTCAGCTTGAAATCAATAACTTTACCAAATACGGTGAAAAAAAATTTTTCATCGAAGCCTACAAACGTTCGGGAAAATATCGCCCGTATATTGTTTCAGAACTCAAAGCAGCCGGTATGCCGGTTGAATTATCATGGCTTCCGCTAATTGAAAGCGGATTCAAGGTCAATGCGCTTTCAAGGGCCAGAGCCCTTGGACCCTGGCAGTTCATCC
>Ga0210085_1000040_pt1 | contig 58544 bp, 59 predicted proteins | sample China_Galinas_PW_5_FD_184866 | JGI IMG/M metagenome (GOLD analysis project Ga0210085, IMG submission 184866) | Wetland microbial communities from San Francisco Bay, California, USA, that impact long-term carbon sequestration - China_Galinas_PWC_D1... | ecosystem: Environmental > Aquatic > Marine...
GTCGACCAGGGTGATCGCCACTGCGGGGCATGCTTCGGCGGCCTCCAGTAGGAGGTCGTCGGGGCCGGTTCCGATCACCTCGGCCACGTCGTCGAGACGGAAGACCTGGGGGGCGACGTCGACGCAGTCGCCGTGGGCGCTGCACTCGTTCGGATCGACCTTGGGGATGTAGGTCATGCTGCTCGCTCCTCTCGATTGACGGCGGGAAAGTGGCCGTGGTCGATGCGCTTGCGCAGTGCGGGGATCGCGCGCGGGCGGCCGACCGCGAGCCCGGCGACGGGCACGCCGGAGCGGCTGAAGACCGCCTCGAAGTCGCGCCCCGCCGGGTCGCCGTCGAAGGTGACCGCGTCGGCGTGGTGGGCGTGGCCGACGTACTGGATCCGCAGCCCGTACTGGTCGCTCCAGAAGCTCGGCAGCGGCGGTGTGCCCGGGTACTCGCCGAGCATCGCCTTGGCCGCCGCGGCTCCCTGCCAGGCGGCGGCGTCCCAGTGCTCCGTGCGAGCGTGGACGCCGAAGCGCGGCTCGAATGGGATCGAGGCGTCTCCGGCGGCATAGACGCCGGGCACGTTCGTGCGGCCGGCGGTATCGGTGCGCACCCCGCCCGTGTCCAGCCCGCAATCGGCGAGCCAGCCGGTGGCGGGCACGGTGCCGATGCCGACGACCACCGCGTCGCAGGCGAGCCGCCGGCCGTCGGCCAGAATCAGCTCCTCCGCCCTGCGCTCGCCGCGGGCGCCCTCGAGCATCGCGCCGGTGAGCACGCGGACGCCCTCCTCGCTGTGCAGGCGGCCGAACCAGGCGCCCGCCTCCTCGCCGAGGATCGGCGCCAGGGGAACATCGAGCGCCTCGAGCATCGTCACCTCGGCACCGAGCCGGCGCGCGGTCGCGGCGACCTCCTGGCCGATGAAGCCGGCGCCGACCACAGCCAGCCTGGCCCCCGCGCCGAGCTCGTCGCGCAGGCGGCGCGAGTCCGACAGCGTGCGCAGGTAGTGGACGTTCTCGAAGCCCTCGAGGAACGGCAGGCGGCGGGCGCCGCCGCCGCTGGCGACCAGCAGCTTCGAGTAGGGCAGCTCGCCGCCCGAATCGAGCCGCAGCAGGCGAGCGGCGGGATCGAGGCCCTCCGCCGCGACGCCGCGCAGTAGCTCGACCCCCTTCTCCTCGTACCACCAGGCGGGCCGGTAGGCGAGCTCATCCCCGTTCGCCTCACCCGCCAGCGTCCCCTTGGAGAGCGGCGGGCGATCGTAGGGCAGCTCCGTCTCGGCGCAGACCATCCGCACCGGGCCGTCGTATCCGCGCCGCCGCAGGGTCTCGGCGCAGCGCTGCGCCGCCAACCCGCCGCCAACGATGACGATTCCCTTGTCCTCCATCAGACCTCCTCGGTAGCGGGCACTGGGTGAACCGGCCGGCGCTGAGCGGCGGGCGGTCTCTCGCCCGCCGCACGCTGCCGGCGCCTGCTCGAGCGCCGGGCGGCACCGAGCCGAAAGAGGAAGAGAAGGGCGATCGGGACCCCCGTCGCAATCGCGAACCAGCGGAACAACGGTGCCGAGGCGTCGCTGCCCGCGCTGAAGGCGTGGCCGAGCCCGAGCAGGTAGACGACGATCGTCGCCCGGTGGGCTTTGCGCCAGAGGCGCGCACCGATCCGCTTGCGCATGTAGAAGCTGAGGCCGAGCAACGCCGCCAGGTAGCCGGCGATGATGCCGAGCGCGACACCGGCGGGCCGGTAGCCGATCGCGAGTGGGACGGTGACGCCGGCGACACCGGGGTGCAGCCATGGGTCGCCGAGCAGGGTGATGCCGTGCACGGCGATCGCGACCAGGCCGGCCAGCGCCGTCTGCTCGTGGATCGCCAGCAGCCTGCGCGAGAGCCCCGGGCGCCGCATGACCTTTCCGGCCATCGCCAGGCCGAGCCCGACCGAGATCGTGATCAGGACGAGCGCGACCAGGCCGGATGCGCGACTGGCCAGCCACCAGCCGTGGACCTCGAGCGTCGTCGAGGTGGCGTGGGCCGCCGTCGCCAGGCTCATCGTGCAGCCCCCGCCGGCTCGGGCAGGCGCATCCGCGGCCGGACGCTGAGCGAGCCGGCGCGCTCGACCCGGCCGCTGTCGTGGACGAGCAGCCCGCCGGTCGCGGCGAGCAGCTCGCGGCCACGCGCGGGCCCGGAGAGCAGCGCCGCCTTGGCAAGGGTCTCGGCCTCGACCGCGGTGGCGCCGAGCGCGGTGACGCCGATCAGACCTGTCCAGGCGGGCTCGCCGCTCGCCGGATCGAGCAGGTGGTGCATGTAGCGGCCGTCGTCGTCGCGCCAGATCCGCACGTTCAGCCCAGAGGTGGCCACGGCGCCGCCGCGCAGGCGCAGCACGTAGGGTCGCCGCCCGCTCAGCGGGTGCTCGACCGAGATCGAATACGGGTGGTTCGCCGCATCGGCGCCGCCAATGCGAATGTCCCCACCGCAATCGACGACGAAGCGCGAGTAGCCGGACAGCCGGGCGGCGATCAGGTCAGCGGCAAGGCCCTTTCCGGCGCCGCCGGTATCGAAGCGCACGCCCGGCGGGCGGGAGATCGTCCCGCCGTCGTCGTCGACTTCGATCTCGCGCCAGCGCGCCGCCGTGGCGGGCGCCGCCGGCCGGCGCGGTGGCGCCGCGGCCAGCGCGTCGGCCAGCGGCACGCCCTCCATGCCGGACCGCGACTCGAGATAGCCCGCGGCCTCGATCTCGTCCGCGAGGGTCGGATCGACCAGGCCGCCGCTGCGCTCCGCCGCCGTCAGGCCGGCCTTCACCGCCGCCCGCATCAGCGCCGAAGCCGGCACCCGCTCGCGCCGGTCGGCGTTGAGCGCGCAGAGCTCGCTACCGGGCTTGAAGCGCGACAGCGCGGCGTCGAACTCGGCGACGAAGCGGCGAGCGCCGGCGGCGGCCTCCTCGGCCGTCTCCATTGCCGGGCCCGGCTCGCCGATCAGCAGGCGGACGTGGGAGCCCATCGCGTCGAAGCTGACGTCGTGCTCGCTCATGAGGCGCTGGTGGTGACCGGCGGGGCGGCTTCGACCGGGGGCGCCGTTTCGACCGGGGGCGCTTCGCTCGGCGAGCTGGATTCGGCCGGTTCGCCGCCGCTTTCGACCGGCGCCCCCGGACTCGGCACGACCGTGGTGACGACGCGACGCTTGATCACCTTGCGCTGCACGACCGGTCGCGGTTCCGGTTCGGTCGCAGCCGCGAGCTGGTAGGTCAGCAGCACGAACAGCAACGCGAAGAGGGCGACGGAGCCCCAGAGGACGGGACCGAAACCGGGGCGGCGCGGGCGGCTCGACTCAGTCATCGAAGCCCTCGCCTCCGCCCTCGGACTCGTAGTCGACCTCATGCTCTTCCTCGCCGCCACCACCGGTGCCGCTGGTCGCGGTCGTGACCGGTTCTCCACCCGTGCCGCTGGCGGCGGTCGTCACCGGTTCTTCGCTGCCCGTGCCGCTGGTAGCGGTCGTGACCGGTTCTTCCGCCGCAGCCCCGCTGGAGGCGGCCGCGACCGGAATCGAGGCGGGCGGCGCGGCGGCCGCCACCGCCGAGTGCTTTGGTTTGGCGTGCTTGGTGACGTGGACGGTGCGGCGGATCACTTTGGTCCGCACCAGTGGCTTTGTCGCCTGCTGCGAGGATCCCTGGCCGCCGGCGTTCAGCGCCACACCGGTGAGCCCGGCCAGGCCGAGCACGGTGGCGATTGCTGCGATGCGGGTCTTGACGCTTCTCACGATCGATGACCTCCTGGGCCGAAGTTTCCGGTCGCAGTCTGCGGGGCGGCCGTGCAAGCGCGGCCAAGGCCCGGGTAAAGGCTTGGCAAAACATCCCTTTCTGGCCGCAATCGAGGGGGGGACCGGCGCTACAGTGGCTGCATGGACGGCAGCGCGGCCCCGGGCGGGCGCATCCTCGTCGTCGAGGACGAGGTCTCGATCTCCGAGCCCTTTGCCGAGGCGCTGAAGCGGGCGGGATTCGAGCCGCTGCTCACCGGCACCGCTGCCGGAGCCCTCGAGCTGGCCGCAAATGCGGAGCCCGACCTCGTCATGCTCGACCTTGCCCTGCCCGACGGCGACGGCCGCGACGTCTGCCGCGAGCTGCGCCGCCACTCCGACGTGCCGATCATGATGTTGACCGCGCGCGGAACCGAGATGGACAAGATCGTCGGGCTCGAGCTCGGCGCCGACGACTACGTGGTCAAGCCCTTCAGCGCCGCCGAGGTGATCTCGCGGATCCGCGCGGTGCTGCGCCGCAGCGGTGGCCGTGACGGCGCAAGCGAGAAGCCGGTCCACGTCGGCGAGCTGGGGCTCGACCCGGCGGCGCGGATAGCACGCCTGCACGGCGAGGAGCTCGAGCTCTCGCGCAAGGAGTTCGACCTGCTCGCCGAGTTGATGCGCAACGCGGGGCAGGTCGTCAGCCGCGAGGATCTGATGTCGCGAATCTGGGACGTCAACTGGTTCGGCTCGACCAAGACGCTCGACGTCCACATCGGCTGGCTGCGGCGCAAGCTCGGCGACGACCCCGCCGATCCCCAGTACATCGAGACCGTCAGGGGCGTCGGCTTCCGCTTCGCCGCGCCCGAGGCCTGAGCGCCCGATGAGCCTGCGCGCGATTCTCCTGCTTGCCCTGGCCTACGTGCTGCTGCTCGCGATCATCGCCCTCGGCGTTCCCCTCGCGGTCAGCCTGCGCGACCGGGTCGACTCCGAGGTCGAGAACCAGGCCCGCAACCAGGCCGCGGTGGTCGCGGCGACCGCCTCGGAGCTGCTTGAGCCCTCGCAGCGGAGCAGCCTCCAGCGCCTTGTCCGGATCTCTGCCAGAAGCGTCCGCGGCAGGGTGATCGTCGTCGATCGCAGCGGCGCGCTGCTAGCCGACTCATCGGGCTCGCCCCCCGGTCGCAGCTACGCCAGCCGGCCCGAGATCCGTGCCGCGCTGAGCGGGGACAGCGAGCAGCTCAACCGCAGCAGCAGCACCCTCGGCGCCGACATACTCGCCACGGCGGTGCCCGTGATCGAGCGCGGCGACACGGGTGGGGCAGTGCGGATCACCCAGAGCGTCGCAGCAGTGAGCCGCGCCGTGCGCACCTCGATCCTCGATCTCGCCGCGCTGGCGGCCGTCGTGCTGCTGCTCGGCCTCGCCGCCGGGGCGCTGATCGCGCGTCAGATCGCTCTGCCGATCCGTCGCCTCGACCGCGCGGCGAGGCAGGTCGCCGAGGGCGACCTCGACACCGCCGTGAAAGTCGAGGGCAGCACCGAGCAGCGCTCGCTCGGGCACACCTTCAATGAGATGACGCAGCGGATCAAGCGCCTTCTGCGCGTCCAGCAGGACTTCGTCGCCGACGCCTCCCACCAGCTGCGCACACCGCTGACGGGACTGCGGCTGCGGCTCGAAAACCTGGCCGCCCGAGAGCGCGGAGATCGCCAGGCCGAACGCGAGCTCGACGCCTCGATGCAGGAGATCGACCGGCTCTCGCAGATCGTCGACGAGCTGCTGATCCTCAGCCGGGCGGGCGAGCACGAGCTGCCCGGCGAGCGGATCGACCTGGTCGAGGCGGCCGTGCGGGCGGCCGAGCGTTGGCGCGGCACGGCGCAAGATCGGCAGGTCGAGATCGAGACCGCGAGCAACGGTGCCGCGGGCGCCTGGTGCGCCGGCCCGGACCTCGACCGCTCGATCGACGCCCTCGTTGAGAATGCGCTGCGCTACTCGCCCGCCGGCTCCGAGGTGACGATTGCGTCGGGCCCGGGCCGGATCGAGGTCCTCGACCGAGGACCGGGGCTCGCAGCGGGCGAGGAGGAGACGATCTTCGAGCGCTTCAGCCGCGGCAGCGCCGGCCGGCGCGGGCCGAGCGGCACCGGCCTCGGCCTGCCGATCGCCCGCGAGCTGACCCGCCAGTGGGGAGGCGAGGTGACCCTGCGCAACCGCAGCGGCGGCGGCCTGCATGCTGTGATTGAGGTTCCCGACCGACGATGACCCTTCCCGCGACTCTCAAGTGGATCGGCCTGGCGCTGCTCGGCATCGCTATCGCAGCGGCGGTGGCTTTTGCTGCCGGCAACCTCGCCAGCCGCCAGATCGGCCTCGCCTCCGAACCGATCTCCGCCGGTGACGCTCTGGCGCCGGTCGGCGGCTCCAACCGGGATGTGGGCTCCAAGGGCTCCGGCAACGGCAGCGACGGCGGCGGTAGCGACGGCAATGCGACTGCGCCGAGCACAGGGGCGCCGACGGCGTCGCCGGCGGTGACGACGCCGGAATCGACCACGCCGAGCGGCTCAGACGACTCCGGCGACGATTCCGGTGGCGGCCACGGCGACGGGCACGGCGCCGACGACTGATCGCCGCGCCGAGATCGTCAGCCTCCAGATGGCGGCGGGTCGGTCGCGTAGAGATCGCTCAGCGCGGTCGCCAGCTGGGACTGCTCGCTTGCCGAGAGCGCCGCCGCCCGGTGGATGAGCCGGTATTGCAGCGGCGGCATGCCGCCGCCGGAGACCTGACCGAGAACCTCGTCGAGGCCGGGCTGCCCCCGATCCCATTCCGAGAAGTTGAGCGCCCGGCGACCGTCTTCGACGTCGTGCATCACCAACCACGAGGCCGGGGCGACGTTCGAGTACCAGTGCGACCCGGTCAGATTGCTGTGGCAGTCGTAACAGGATTCTCGTGCGATCTGCTCGCCCCGCGCCGACCCCCACCGCGCGGCCCGCGTCACCGGCGGATTGCTCTGCGTCCGCCCGTAGGGCACAACCTGAACCAGCAGGAAGAGGCCGACAGCGGCCAGCGTCAGGCGCTTGAGTGAAATCCGGGAGCCCATCCGCCCGATACCTTTCACGGTCCTCCTAACAGCAGCCTAAAGGCGCCCTGACCACAGCGCCTTAGAGCGCCTGCAAGACGGCGGCAGCGATCGCGTCGGCGTCGATGCCAGCGGCGGCGAGCAGCGCCTCGGGGGGGCCGCTGGTCGGGCGCTCGGTGACGGCGAGGCGGGTGAGCGGGGTGCCGGTGCCGGCTTCGGCGAGGACGCCGGCGACGGTCTCGCCGATACCGCCCTCGGCCCAGTGGTCCTCGACGGTGATCAGGGCCTTGGTCTCGCCCGCCGCCCTGACAATCGCGTCGGCGTCGACCGGCTTGACCGAGTAGAGGTCGATCACCCGCGCCGCGATTCCCTGTTCGGCCAGCTGCGCGGCGGCGTCAAGCGATTCGTGCAGGGTGATCCCGGCGGCGATCAGGGTGACGTCGTCGGCGTCGGAGGAGCGCACCGTGCGGCTGCCGCCGATCGCGAAGCTCTCACCGGGCTCGTAGATCACCGGCGTCGCGCCGCGGGTCGTGCGCATGTAGCTGATCCCGCGGTGCCCGCGCATCGCGTCGAGCAGGGCGACCGCCTGATTGGCGTCGCTCGGGTAGAGCACGACGCTGCCGAAGACGGCGCGCAGTGAAGCGATGTCTTCAAGCGCCATCTGCGAAGGGCCGTCGGGGCCGATCGAGACGCCGACGTGGGAGCCGCAGAGCTTGAGGTCGGCGTCGGAGATCGCCGCCATGCGGACGAAGTCGTAGGCGCGGCTGAGGAAGGCGCCGAAGGAGGAGGCGAATGGCTTCCAGCCGCGCGTCTGCAGCCCGACGCCGGCGGCAACCATCTGCTGCTCGGCGATGTACATCTCGAAGAAGCGGTCGGGGTGCTTGGCGGCGAAGCGTTCGGCGTAGGTCGAGTTGCCGACCTCGCCGTCGAGCGCGACGACCTTCTCGTCGATTGCGCCGAGCCAGGCGAGCCCGTCGCCGTAGGCGCCGCGCGTCGCGACCTTCTCCCCCAGCTCGTAGCTCGGCCGCCCGACCGCCGCGGTCTCGATCTCATACGAGTGCGGCGCGGGGGGCGCCCCCACCTCGATCCGCTGCGAGCGCTCGCCGCCGAGCTCCTCGACCGCGGCCTCTGGATCGGCCAGCGGCTTGCCGTGCTGGCCGTCCTTGTCCTCGACCGCGGCGACGCCGGAGCCCTTCTTGGTGCGGGCGAAGATCGCCGCCGGCTTGCCGGCCGCGAGCGCCTGCGCGTAGGCCGCGTCAATCGCCCCGAGGTCGTGGCCGTCGATCTCCTGCACGTCCCAGCCGCAGGCTGCGGCGCGCGCCGCCCAGGAGCCGGTCTCCCACTCGTGCATCGTCGGCCCGCGCTGGCCGAGCCGGTTGACATCGACGATCGCAATCATGTTGTCGAGGCCCGCCTCGCCGGCGTGCTCGAAGGCCTCCCACATTGAGCCCTCGGCGAGCTCGGAGTCGCCGCAGAGCACCCAGACCCGGTAGTCCGCCTTCTCCAGTCGCTTGCCGGCCAGCGCGATCCCGACCGAGATCGGCAGGCCCTGGCCGAGCGAGCCGGTGGCGACGTCGACCCAGGGGATTTCCGGCGTCGGGTGGCCCTGCAGGCGCGAGCCGAACTCGCGGAAGCTCAGCAGCTCCTCGTCGTCGATCGCCCCGGCCATCTTGTACATGCCGTAGAGCAGCGGCGAGGCGTGGCCCTTGGAGAAGACCAGATGGTCGTTGGCGCGGTTCTCGGGCGCGTCGAAGTCGTAGCGCAGGTAGCGGCTCAGCAGCACCGCCATCAGGTCGGCGGCCGACATCGAGGAGGTCGGGTGGCCGGACCCGGCGGCCGCCGCGGAGCGCACCGAGTCGACGCGCAGCTGCTGCGCCAGCTCGTGCAGCTGCCCGCGATCGATCGTCTCCTCCACGCTCGCCTGCTCCATGGCCCTGACTTTATCTGGCGCTAGCCGATCGCGACCATGCGCTCGATCGGCACCCGCGCCCGCTCGGCGACGTCGGCCGGGACGGTGACCTCGAACTTCAGCTCGCGCAGCCCATCACGCAGCTTCGGCAGCGTGATCATCTTCATGTACTTGCAGTAGGCCATCCGATTGGCCTCGATCAGGCTGGCCCCGGGCGCGGCCATCTGCAGCGGGTGCAGCATGCCGTTCTCGGTGGCGACGATGTACTCGCCGTCGGGGCGGTGCTGGACGTAGTCGAGCATCTGACCGGTCGAGAGCATGTGCACACCCTCCTTCTCGACTTCGCCGGCGGCGATGAACTCCATCACCTGGGTGACGCAACCGCACTCCGGGTGAACCAGGAACTCGGCATCGGGATGGGCGGCGCGTTGGGCCTTGATGTCGTCTGGCCGGATCCCGGCGTGGACGTGGCACTCGCCCGGCCAGACGTGCATCGAGTGGCCGGTCTCGCGCTCTACGTAGGCGCCCAGCCACATGTCGGGCCCGAAGAGGATCTCGGTCTCCGGCCCGTGCTCGCGCAGGATGTGCTCGACCACCTTGACCGCGTTGGAGGAGGTGCAGCAGTAGTCGGTCTCCGCCTTGACCTCGGCCGAAGTGTTGACGTACATGACGACGACCGCATCCGGGCCGTGGCGCGCTTTCCATGTGCGCAGCTCCTCGGCGCTGATCGAGTCGGCGAGCGAGCAGCCCGCGTCGAGGTCGGGAATCAGCACGGTCTTCTGCGGCGAGAGGATCGCCGCCGTCTCGGCCATGAAGTGGACGCCGCAGAAGGCGATCGTCGAGGCGCCCGACTCGGCCGCCTGGCGCGAGAGCCCGAGCGAGTCGCCGGTGTAGTCGGCAACGTCCTGGACCTCGGGCACCTGGTAGTTGTGGGCGAGGATCACGGCGTCGCGCTCGCGCGCCAGCTCGCGCACCTCGCGCGACATCTCCGCGACCTCCTCGGGCGCGAGGTCGAGCATCGGGACCGGTTCGTTGATCGTCGGCAGCTCTCGCATTTCCGGTTGCCTCAAAGGCCCCTAGGAGGGCCTCGCTGGTCGTATGTTCGCTGGCATGGCCTTGGCCTTAGTCCAGTCGAATGAACTCCCTTCGAAGTCTACTCTCTCGGCATGCCCGAGCTGCCGGAGGTTGAGATTGCGGTTCGCAGGATCGGCGCCGCCGTCCAGGGCGCTGCCGTCGAATCCGCCGTCGCGCCCGGGATGAACGTGATGAAGACCTTCGAGCCGCCGCTCGAGGAGCTGATTGGCAGGGAGATAACCGGCGTGCGGCGCGTCGGAAAGATGCCCGTGGTTGAGCTTGGGGATCTGGCGTTGCTGGTTCATCTGATGTCGGCCGGACGGCTACGGGTCTTCGACAAACGGGCCTCGCCGAAAGACCGCGCCTCGCGGGTGCTCATCCGGCTTGAGGACGGGCGCGAGCTGCGGCTGCGCGAGTTCGGCACCAAGCAGCGCGCCTGGGCGAAGCTGCTCCCGGCCGGCGCGGTGGAGGAAGACGAGGCGGTCGCGACCCTCGGCCCCGAAGCCTGGCCCTCGCCTCCGCTCGACGCCTTCGCCGCGGCGATCGACCAGGCCCGCCACCTACACCCGCTGCTGCGCCACCAGCGCGACATCGCCGGCATCGGGCGCTCCTGGGTCGACGAGATCCTCTGGGAGGCGCGACTGTCACCGTTCAAGCAGGGCTCTGAGCTGAGCGACGAGCAGGTCGGGCGCCTCCATGCCGCCCTGCACGTTCTCAGCGACGCGATCGATCACTACGAGCAGACGATCGGCGCCGAGCTTCCCGACAAGGTCCCGATGCCGCTCCGAATCCACCGCCGCGAGGGCGAGCCCTGCCCCCGCTGCGGCACGAAGATCGAGGCCGTCTACTTCGCCGAGCACCAGACCAACTACTGCCCGAAGGAGCAGACGGGCGGCAGGGTCCTCAAGGACCGGCGCCTATCCCGCCTACTGAGGTGAGGGAGGCTCGAGCAGCAGGCTGAAATCGAGCGTCGGCGCCGAGTGGGTCAGGGCGCCGATCGAGATGTACTCGACGCCCGTCTCGGCGATCCCCCGCACCGTCTCGAGGCTGACGCCGCCGGATGCCTCCAGCGCCGGGCCATCCGGGCCGCGCTCGGCATTGCGCAGGCCGACCGCTTCACGCAGCTGCTCCGGCGCCATGTTGTCGAGCAGCAGCCGGTCCGCGCCGGCGCCGAGCGCGTAGGCGGCCTCTTCGACATCGCGACACTCGATCTCGACCGGCAGCCCGGGCTGCGCGCTGCGTGCCCCGTGGATTGCCCTGGCCACGCTCCCGGCCAGGGCGATGTGGTTCTCCTTGATCAGGATCGCGTCATAGAGCCCCATCCGGTGATTGACACCACCCCCCGCCGCGACCGCCGCCTTCTCCAGCGCCCGCAGCCCTGGCGTCGTCTTGCGCGTATCGAGAATCCGCGCGCCCGTCCCGTCTACGGCCTCCACGTAGCGCGCCGTCAACGTCGCGATCCCCGAGAGGTGCCCAAGAAAGTTCAACGCCGTCCGCTCCGCCGCCAACAACCCCCGCGCCGGCCCGCTCGCCAACACCACATCTACCGGCACCCCATCCCGCCACTGCCCCTCAACAACGAGGTTGTCGACGTCCTCCACCCCACACTGCCGAAAGGCCTCCCCGACAAGCTCAAACCCAAAAGCAACCCCAGGCTCTTTCTGAACGATCCGCGCCCGAGCCCGAGCCCCCTCAGGCACCGTCGCCTCGGAAGTCACATCCCCAGCTCCCAGATCCTCGGCGAGAGCGCGCTCAACGATTGCCCGCATTTCAAGCACAGCCTATTGGCCCGGCGTTCGCTGTTTGTCGCGCAGAGGCCGACAAAAGACGAACGCACCGTGGGGGGAGGGGACGGGTGCCCCCTGACGGAGGCTTTGGGTCAAGCTGCTTGCGCGGACGGTCCCTTGAACCACATACGGTCTCCGGCAGGGGGCACCCGTCCCCTCTCACAAATCGCTCCCTTTCGTCGTTAATCCCACAGGTGCCCGCGCTGCCGCCATTCCAGACCCTGCTGGACGACCACGCCCCCGAAGTGTTGGCGGTCCTGCGCGGCGCCGTCGGCCGCGCCGACGCCGAGGACTGCTTCCAGGAGACCTTTCTCGCCGCCCTGCGCGGCTACCCAGGGCTTCGCGACGACGGCAACCTGCGCGGCTGGCTGCTGACGATCGCCCACCGCAAGGCGATCGACCACCACCGCGCCAACGGCCGCCGGCCGTTGCCGGTAGCCGAGCCCGAGGAGCTTGCGGGGGCGAGCGCCGAGCCCGAGCTCGACGAGGGAATCTGGGCGCTGGTCGGCGCGCTTCCGCCGAAGCAGCGTGCCGCGGTGGCGCTGCGCTACGCCTGCGACCTGCCCCACGCCGAGATCGCCGCCGCACTCGACTGCTCGCCCGCCGCGGCGCGGCGCAGCCTGCATGAGGGAATCAAACGCCTGCGAAAGGAGCTGGCATGAAGGCCGAGCTGAAACGTCTTGCCGACCGCGCCGCCGCCGAGGGCCTGCTCGACGTCGCCTACGCGAACGTCGACTCCCCGTTCGGGCCGCTGCTCCTCGCTCGCACGCCACGCGGCCTGGTCAAGCTCAGCCTGCCCAACTACGACGCAGGCGAAGCCCTGGAGGAGCTGGCCGCGCGGATCTCGCCGCGGGTGCTCGAGGCCCCGGCCCGGCTCGACGACGCCCGCCGCCAGCTCGAGCTCTACTTCGAGGGACGCCTGCACGAGTTCGACCTGCCGCTCGACTGGCGGCTCAGCAAGGGCTTCCGCCGCCGCGCGCTGCGGGCCATCGACCGCATCCCCTACGGCCGCACCCGCAGCTACACCGATATCGCCCGCAGTGCCGGCAACGAGCGTGCCGTGCGCGCCGCCGGCACCGCCTGCGGCGCCAACCCGATCCCGATCGTCGTCCCCTGTCACCGCGTCCTGCGCAGCGGCGGCGCGCTCGGCGGCTACGGCGGCGGCCTACAGATGAAGCAGGCCCTGCTCGAGATGGAGGGCGTGCTCGGGGAGCGGGAGTGAGGCAGGCTCTAATATCCCGGGCCTCAAGCGCGTCGGCTGCAGGGTCGATGGGGAGGTGTGGAACGGAACTCCGAGACGACCGCGCACGACCACACCGCACGAATCGCCCGAACGGCCTGGTTCTGCGCCTTCGTCCTGCCGCTGATCCTCGCCGGCCTGCTGCTCGGCGTGAAATCCGCCCAGGCAGCCTCCTCCCAGCCGACCGTCGTCCCCTTTGCCTTCGAAGAAGAAGACGAAGAAGAACTCGCCCTTGACGAAGAGGAAGAAGAAGGCCTCGAAGAATCCGAAGCCGAATTCGCCGAAGCCGAATGCGAAATCGCCGGCGAAGAAGCAGCCGGAGGCGAAATCACCCAGGCCGACGCCGATGCGCTCTGCAAAGAAGCCCAGGCCTTCGCCAAGGCCGGCCGGGGCTCCGCCACCAAGCGGTGCCCGATTCGCAGCGCAACCGCGCATCTCTCCCTGCGCAGCAAGAGACTCAAGCTCACAATCGGATACACGACCAACGCTCCGGTCGATGCGGCAATTCAGATCCGCAAGCTGGGAACCTTCAAGCGTCACCTCGGCAGGAGCGGCGTCCTCCGCTTCACCAAGAGGGTTGGCGGGAAGCCGCCGAACAAACACATCAAAATTCGATTCAAGCTCCCACCGGGGAGCGCCGGGTGCCCCTCCCGGCGGCTTGTACTTTTTCCGCGGTAGCGACCGCGGACAGCCGCCGACTGTCTTCGGAAAAAGTTGAGCCGGGAGGGGTACCCGGTGATCCCCGCTACCTGGCTGACGAAGCCGCGGTCTTGTTCAAGTAGTCCCTGATGAAGTCGTCCAGGTCGCCGTCGAGCACGCGCTGGGCATCGCCCACCTCGTAGCCCGTGCGGTGGTCCTTGACCCGCTGGTCGGGATGCAGGAAGTAGCTGCGGATCTGCGAGCCCCAGGCGACTTCCTTGACCTCGCCCCGCTCCTTGGCCAGCTCCTCGGCCCGTTTGCGCTCCTCCAGCTCGATCAGCTTCGAGCGCAGCAGCTGCATCGCCACCGCCTTGTTTTGGGTCTGCGAGCGCTCGTTCTGACACTGCACGACGACCCCGGTCGGCACGTGCGTAATCCGCACCGCCGAGTCGGTCTTGTTGACGTGCTGGCCGCCGGCGCCCGAGGCGCGGTAGGTGTCGATGCGCAGGTCCGCGTCGTCGACCTCGACCTCGACCCCCTCGTCGACCAGCGGGCCGACGTCGACCTGGGCGAAGCTGGTGTGACGCCGTGCCGAGGAGTCGAAGGGCGAGATCCGCACCAGGCGGTGGACGCCGCGCTCAGCCGCAAAGAGCCCGTAGGCGTTCTCCCCGCGGGCGAGGAGGGTCGCCGACTTGAGGCCCGCCTCCTCCCCCGCCGAGGCCTCCTTCATCTCGACCTCGAAACCGCGCACCTCCGCCCAGCGCAGGTACATGCGCAGCAGCATCTCGGCCCAGTCCTGTGAGTCGGTGCCACCGGCGCCGGCATGCACGCTGACCACCGCGTCACCGGCGTCGTAGGCGCCGCTGAACAGACGCGCCTCTTCGAGCGCCGCCAGCCGCTTTTCCACCGAGGCCAGCTGGCTTGCCAGCTCGGTCGCCATCTCCTCGTCCCCGGCCGCCAGCTCGGCCAGCTCGTCGAGGTCGCCGGCCTCCGATTCGAGCTGCTCGAAGGTCTCCAGCTTGCGCTGGGCGCGCGCGTGCGCGGCCGACGTCCGTGCCGCCGCCTCCTGGTCGTCCCAGAAGCCGGGTTCCCCCATCTCGCCCTCGAGGCGCTCTACTTCGTCCTTCAGCGAGGCCGGGTCAAAGGTAGTCCGCGAGCAGCTTCAACTGCTCGCGGATCTCGGCGAGTCGCGCCGGAACGGATTCGGTCTGGGCGACGTCAACCATCAGCGAAGCTTATCCAGCGCTTCGCTCCGGTCCTCGTAGGGCCGCCAGCTGCGGATCCGCCGGTTGCGCAGCTCGAAGTACCAGGCCATCTCATCGGTCGAGGCATGCGACCCGTCCTCGTCCCAGCGCCAGACCCGCCGGATCAGCGCCACAGCCGACCCGCCACCAGACTCCGTCCCATCCTCATACAGCTCCTCCAGCTCAACCGTCTGCTGCACCCCACCCGGTGCCCGCGTGGCCCAAAGACGAGCGGCTTCCCTTCCCTTCCGCAGACCCCTCATGGAATGCAGCTCCACCTCAGGGTCGAGCACGGAAACAAACGCCTCGAGATCCCGCTCGTTGAAAGCACGGATGAACTCGCGCACCGGGTCGTGGGCCACAGGCACCAACTCAGCGGCCATCCGGGTAGGGCCGGAACGTCTTGTACTTTTTTTGCGGCGACATCCTCGGACGGCAACCCGCTGTCTTCAAAAAAAGTTAAGTGGAGGCCCTACCCGGATGGCCGCTGACCGCCTCATGCCCCATGGCACTTCTTGAACTTCTTCCCTGAGCCACACCAACAAGGGTCGTTCCTGCCGATGTCTTTCTCCCGCTCGTCCTTCACAACAGTCTCGATCGCTTCCGCCGGCGGCGCGCCGTTGCCGCCGCCGTTCGGGCCGGTGCCGCCTTCGGTCACCGCGACGCCACCGCCCCCGCCCGCGGCAACTTCGGCCAGGGCGGACGGTTGGGCGTCGGGCGTGCCGCCGAAGTAGTCGAGCGCGGCCGGCCCGCCGCCGTTGCCGGCGAATGCGCCATCGCCCAGCTGCGAGGGGTCGACTTCGATTTCGGCGTTGAAGACGAGCTTGCTGAATTCCTCCCAGATCGAGTTCATCAGCTCCTCGAACATCGCGAAGCCTTCGTTTTTGTAGGCGACGAGCGGATCGATCTGGGCGAAGCCGCGCAGGTGGATGCCCTCGCGCAGGTAGTCCATGTCGTAGAGGTGCTCGCGCCAGCGGTTGTCGATCGTCTGCAGCAGGATCGAGCGCTCGAGGTAGCGCATCAGCTCATCGCCGAGCTCCGTCTCGCGCTCGTCGTAGGCGTTCATCGCATCTTCGTCGAGGGTGTCTTTGAGCTTCTCGCGGTCGACCGTCTCCGGCGCCATCGAGCCGACCTCGACGCCGACCGGCCAGATCTCGCGCAGCTGCCGGTCCATCCCGGGCATGTCCCATTCGTCGAGTTCGTCGCCCGGCGTGTACTCGTCGACGAACCGCTCGATCACGCCCTCGAGCTCGTCGCGGGCGACATCGGACATGTCGCGCCCTTCGAGGATCTCGCGCCGGTATTTGTAGACGATGCGGCGCTGCTCGTTCATCACGTCGTCGTACTCGAGCACGCGTTTGCGAATCAGGAAGTTCTGCTCCTCGACCTTCTTCTGCGCTCCCTCGACGGTTTTCGAGAGCATCTTCGCCTCCAGCGGCATCTCCCCGCCCTCCTCGTCGACCGGACCGAGCCGGTCGAGGATTTTGAAGATGCGATCGCCGGCGAAGAGCCTGATCACGTCGTCTTCGGCAGAGAGGAAGAAGCGCGTCTCGCCGGGGTCGCCCTGGCGGCCGGAGCGGCCGCGCAGCTGGTTGTCGATGCGGCGCGATTCGTGCCGCTCGGTGCCACAGATGTAGAGGCCACCCCGCTCGCGCACTTCATCCGCCTCGGCCTTGCACTGCGGCTCGAGCTCCGCGACCCTCGCCTCGAAGGCCTCCTCGTAGCCCTCGTCCTCGGGGCTCGCGCCCTGCTGCTTCAGCTCTTTGTGCGCCATGTGCTCGGGGTCGCCGCCGAGCTTGATGTCGACGCCGCGGCCGGCCATGTTGGTGGCGATCATCACCGCACCCTTGCGCCCGGCTTCGGCGATCCGCTCACCCTCTTTCTCGGCGTGCTCGGGCTTGGCGTTGAGCACCGCGTGCTCGATCCCGCGCCGGGTCAGCTCGTCGGAGATCATCTCCGAGACCTCGACCGAGACGGTGCCGACGAGGATCGGCTGGCCCTTCTCGTGGCGGGCGACGATCTCGTCGAGCACCGCCTTCCACTTGCCGTCCTTGGTTTTGAAGATCTGGTCGTTGAGGTCGGCGCGGACCATCGGCCGGTTCGTCGGGATCTCGACCACGGGCACTTTGTAGATCTTCATGAACTCGGTCGCCTCGGTCAGCGCCGTGCCGGTCATCCCGGAGAGCTTGTCGTAGAGGCGGAAGAAGTTCTGCAGGGTGATCGTCGCCAGGGTCTGGTTCTCCTCTCCGATCGCGACACCCTCCTTCGCCTCGACCGCCTGGTGCAGGCCCTCCGACCAGCGCCGCCCCTCGAGGATGCGGCCGGTGAACTCGTCGATGATCATCACCTCGCCGTCGACCACGGCGTAGTCCTTGTCCTTTTTGTAGAGCGACTCCGCCTTCAACGCTTGGCCGAGGTGGTTGACGAGGCTGCCGTGCTCGCTGACGTAGAGGTTGTCGACACCGAGGAACTCCTCGGCCCTCTTCACACCCCGCTCGGTCGGCGAGACGGTCTTGTGCTTCTCGTCGTATTCGTAGTCGTGCTCGGCCTCGGAGGTGTCCTTCGATTCGCCCAGCGATTTCAGCCGCTCTTTGGAGGGAACGCCGTCCATCTGCCGGGCGAGGCGAGCGAACTGGTAGTAGATCTGCGCCGCTTCTTCCGGCGCGCCGGAGATGATCAGCGGCGTCCGCGCCTCGTCGATCAGGATGTTGTCGACCTCGTCGACGATCGCGAAGTTGTGGTCGCGCTGCACGCAGTGCTCGAGCGCTTCGGCCATGTTGTCGCGCAGGTAGTCGAAGCCAAACTCCGAGTTGGTGCCGTAGACGGCGTCGCAGGCGTATTTGGCCTGCCGCGTCTCGTGGTCATCGGCATCCTGGATCGCGGCCACGCTGACGCCGAGCGCGTCGTAGACGGGCGCCATCCATTCGGCGTCGCGGCGGGCCAGGTAGTCGTTGACGGTGACGACGTGGACGCTCTTGCCGCCGAGCGAGTTGAGGAACACGGCCAGGGTCGCGGTCAGCGTCTTGCCCTCGCCGGTCTTCATCTCGGCGATCGCGCCGTCGTGCAGCACCATGCCCCCAACCAGCTGCACGTCGAAGTGGCGCTGGCCGATCGCCCGCTTCGCCGCCTCGCGGGTCAGCGCGAAGGCTTCGGGCAGCAGATCGTCGAGCGACTCGCCGCCCTTGGCACGCTCACGCAGCGCGTCGGCCTCGGCGCGGATCTCCTCGTCGCTGAGCAGTTCCATCTCGGGCTCGATCGCGTTGATCTTCTGCGCCCGCTTCTCGTAAGCCTTGAACTTGCGACCCTCGCCGACGCGCAGCGCGCGGGTGACCATGTCCCTGGCGTTCGCCATGGCTCAAGGGTAGCTGGCTTGGGTGTGGAGGGGATCGGGTGTCCCCCCCGTCAATGGAGGTCAGCTCAAGCTTCGACAGCCCGGCCGCGGAGCTGGTTGACCAGCTTGCGCGTACGCCGGCGCTTGCGGCGCTTCTCACGGTGCTTCTTGACCTGACGGCGGATGTCCTCAGCCAGTTCGTGCACCGAGTGCCCCATCTCCGGCGAAGCCTCCTTGGCGTGAAGCGTCACGCCTTTGAGCCGAAGCGTCGCCTCCGCCACCTGGCTGTCGGCAATCGCGGGGTTCTTCTCCTCCCAGACGATCACTTCAAGCATCGCCAACTCGGAGACCTGTCTGCCGACACGGCGAAATCGCTTGATCACGTGCTCTCTCAGCTCGTCGTCGACATCGACGTTTCGCCCGCGCACTTCGATCCGCATGTGGCCTCCTCTGTTGGGTCTGGATCGATGCTACGCCGGTCTCCACACCGAGGCAAGGGGAACTTCTACGGATTTTGCGAGACGGGATCGGGTGTCCCCCCAGCGGAACTTGTGAGCCGGCGAGGCAAGGACCCTGGCACCGCGTTTCGACGCGGGTTCCGTCGGGGGGACACCCGCTTCCGTCTCACAGGCGCCTCGTGAAAGTGATCGCGGTGACGCGGACCGCGCCCGATTGGCGCAGCGCGCTTGCGCAGGCGGAGAGCGTTGCGCCGGTTGTCATCACGTCGTCGATCAGGAGCACGCTGCGGGGGACCTCGCCGCGGGTTGCGATCAGCGGCGGACGGCCGACCCGATCGGCGCGGCGCTTGCCGACCTGACGGCCGCCGCCCTTGCGGCGGAGGCAGGGCTGAAGCGACAGGTCGGCTCGGCCCGCCAGAGCTTGCGCTATCTCGGCAGCAGGGTCGAAGCCCCGGGCCGCAGAGCGCAGCCTGGCGGTTGGCACCGGCACGACCGAGCCGCTGAGCAGCGCCGCCGGGGCCAGCCACAGGATCCGGTCGGCCGCCAGCTCGGCCACCGGAAGCAGGCGGCGGAACTTGAGTGCCGCGACAAGGTCGCGGGCGACGCCCTCGTGCGGGGCCGAGGACCAGGCGCGGTCCAGGCCCGGGGCGCCGCCGGCGAGCGAATCGGCTTCGGCGAGCCGCCGCGAGCAATGCGTGCACAGCGATGCCCGCGGCCTGCAGTTACGGCCACAGGCTGCGCAGAGCGGCGGGACGATGCCGGCGGCGAGGGAATGCAGCAGCTCCATGCGCCGATCGTCGGCGGCGGCGGCGCACCTGTGGCGCGCTAGATGTCAAATATCGTCACGGCTTCGTGCCGTGGGCCGCGATGCCGCCGATCAGGATCGATTCCGCCGGCAGCTCGGTTTCTTCGAGCAGGATCGCGTCACGCACGATCGCCCCGTCGCCGATTCGGCAGCCGTCGCTGACGATCGCCGGGCCCTCGATCCTCACGCCCGCGCCTATCTCGACGCCCTCACCGACGAGGATCGGCGCGATCGCCTCGGCGTCGCCGAGCGGGCTCGCAGCCCGTACGCCCTCGCTCACCTCGGGCGCCCCCGGCTCCACCGAGACCGCGCCGTGCAGCGCGTCGAGGTTGCCGTCGCGCAGCTCGTCGAGGTTGCCGATGTCGTTCCAGTAGGCGTCGATCTCGTGCGAGTAGAAGGGCACGTCGGCATCGAGCAGAGCGGGGAACACGTCCTTGGCCCAGTCGGCAAACGCGGGCGGGTCGTCGGGGCCGGCGTCGTTGCTCGTACCCGGTTCGGGGAAATGGTCGAAGACCTCGGCGCGGAACATGTAGATACAGGTGTTGGCCAGGTCCGAGAGCGCCTCGGCCGGATCGGGCTTCTCCTGGAAGCCCTGGACGCGGCCGTCCTCGCCGGCGATCACGACCCCGAACTGGTCGGTGTCGGCGACCCGCTTGGTCGCCATCGTGACCAGCCCGTCGTGGGACTCGTGAAACTCGCGCATCGCGCCGAAGTCGATGTCGGTGAGCGCGTCGCCGGCGACGACCAGGAAGGAGTCACCGAGGAAGCCGGCGGCGTTGCGCACGCCGCCCGCGGTCCCCAGCAGCTGCTGCTCGAAGCTGTAGGAGAGCTCGAGCCCGAAGGCCGATCCGTCGCCGAAGTGGCTTTCGATCGTCTCCGGGAACCAGTGCAGGTTGGCGATCGCCTCGCTGAAGCCGTGCTTGACCAGCAGCCGCACCGTGTGCTCCATCACCGGCCGGTTGAGCACCGGCACCATCGGCTTCGGCACTGCGTAGGTGATCGGTCGCAGCCGGGTGCCAAGCCCGGCTGCGAGGACCATCGCCTTCATCAATAGCGGTAGTGCTCGGGCTTGTAGGGGCCCGTGACCGGGATGCCGAGGTAGGCGGCCTGGTCCTCGGAGAGCTCGGTGAGTTTGACGCCGAGCGCCGCGAGGTGCAGTCGCGCGACCTTCTCGTCGAGATGCTTGGGCAGCACCGTGACCTCCTTGGCCGTGAACCCGTCGGGCTGGCCGTAGAGCTCGATCTGCGCGATCACCTGGTTGGTGAACGAGTTCGACATCACGAAGCTCGGGTGCCCGGTCGCGTTGCCGAGGTTGAGCAGGCGGCCCTCGGAGAGGAGCACGATCGAGTGGCCATCGGGGAAGCGCCACTCATCGACCTGAGGCTTGATGTTGACCCGCTCGGCCGGCGAGGCTTCAAGCCCGGCGACATCGATCTCGTTGTCGAAGTGGCCGATGTTGCCGACGATCGCGTTGTGCTTCATCCGCGCCATGTGATCGGCGGTGACGATGTCTTTGTTGCCGGTGGCGGTGATGAAGATGTCGGCTGTGTCGACGACGCTCTCGAGCGTCCGCACCTCGTAGCCCTCCATCGCCGCCTGCAGAGCGCAGATCGGATCGATCTCGGTGACGATCACGCGGGCGCCCTGGCCGCGCAGCGACTCGGCGCAGCCCTTGCCGACATCGCCGTAGCCGCAGATGACGGCGACCTTACCGCCGATCATCACGTCAGTGGCACGGTTGATCCCGTCGATCAGCGAGTGACGGCAGCCGTAGAGGTTGTCGAACTTCGACTTGGTGACCGAGTCGTTGACGTTGATCGCCGGGAAGAGCAGATCGCCGGTCTCGGCGAGCTGGTAGAGCCGGTGCACGCCGGTGGTCGTCTCCTCGGTGACCCCCTTGATTCCCTCGGCGATCCGGGTCCAACGCTCCGGGTCGGACTCGAGCAGGCGCTGCAGGGTCTCGAGCACGACGCGGAACTCCTCCGAGTCGGCCGAGGCCGGGTCGGGCACGGCGCCCGCCTTCTCGAACTCGACGCCCTTGTGGACGAGCAGCGTAGCGTCGCCGCCGTCGTCGAGGATCATGTTCGGGCCCTCGCCATCGGGCCAGAGCAGGGCCTGCTCGGTGCACCACCAGTACTCCTCCAGGGTCTCGCCTTTCCAGGCGAATACCGGGATGCCGGCGGCGGCGATCGCGGCCGCGGCGTGGTCCTGCGTAGAGAAGATGTTGCAGCTGGCCCAGCGGACCTCGGCGCCGAGCTCGACCAGGGTCTCGATCAGCACGGCGGTCTGCACCGTCATGTGCAGCGAGCCGGTGATCCGCGCGCCCTTCAGCGGCTGCTCGGCCGCGAACTCCTCGCGGGTCTGCATCAGGCCGGGCATCTCGACCTCGGCGAGGCCTATCTCCTTGCGGCCAAAGTCGGCGAGCTCGATGTCGGCGACCTTGTGGTCTGCGGTGGCGGTTGCCATCGATTCCTTTCGTTTCTTAGTTAGCTGCCTGCGAAGGATACGGAAACGTCAGCGGTCGCCGAGGGCGGCCTTGAACGTGTCGATTGCCTCGATCGGCAGTGGATCGACGCCGAGCGCGTCGGCGAGCGCCAGCGAGACGAGGTCGCCGAGCATCACCGCCCACAGCACTCGCTCGGAGGGGGTCGCGCCGGCGCTCCGAACGCGCACGGCCGGTGCGCCTCCCGCTTCGATCGCCGCGGCGGTCAGCTCGAAGCGTCGGCCATCGCGTGGGTCCTGGTCGGAGGCTTCCAGCAGCACCGCGGCCAGGGCCGGATCGCCATCCCCGGCGCCGGCCCAGCCGCAGATCTCGTTGTGGTCCGACTCCGGCAGCTCGGAGAAGAATGCGGGCAGCTTCGCGTTCTCGTTCGCCTGCGTCTTCCAGCGGCGGGCAGCAGCCACGGTCGGCCCGGCCCCATAGATGACGGGAGCACAGTCGGCGAGCTGCGCGGCGATCGCCGTCGCGCGCTGCTGCAGCTCGTCCTTCTCTTGCTCGAGGAAGCCGGCGGCGGCCTCGAGCTCAGCGGCGATCCGCGGAGCGGCGCCGGCACGGGCGGCCACCTCGGCGGCGCAGACGGTCATGTAGGCGACCGCCGTGCGTGGGGCCGGAAGCAGCCCGGGCAGCCCGACCACCGGGTCGCCTGCTGCCCTGGCCGCATCCACCAGGGCGCCGCCGGTGCTGGCGACGACACGCCGTGCGCCCAGCTCCTCTGCCGCGGCAAAGCAGGAGAGGGTCTCCTCGGTCTCGCCCGAGTAGCTCGAGCAGAGCACCGTCCACTCGGCGGTGGCCCAGCTGGGCAGGGCGGCGGCACGCACGGTCGCCAAGGGACGCGTGAGCCGCTCACCGAGCACTGCGGCGGCGAGGTCGCCGCCGATTGCCGAGCCACCGACCCCGCAGACCAGCACCCCGGCGGACTCGTGCGGCTCGAGGCGTGCCGACTCGACCCGCCAGAGCGCGTCGCGAAGGTGATCGGGGATGGCGAGGACGTCTTCGAGCATCGCTACGAGGGCATTATTTCGCCCTCGGCGGCGACCGCGCCTTCAACCACGGCCCCGGCCGGGACGGCAGCGCCGGGCGAGAGGATCGAGCCGCTGACACGGGCGCCTGCGCCGACCGTGCAGCCGGCGAGCAGGACCGACTCCTCGATCCGCGCCTCGGGCCCCAGCCGGCAGGCCGGCCCGACGACCGCGCGCGGCCCCACCCCGGCTCCCTCGCCGACCTCTGCCCCTGGGTCGACCAGCACGCCCGGGGCCGTCGGCTCGACCCGCGTCTCCACCCGCCCCTCGAGGATGTCCCAGCTTGCCTGCAGGTAGCGCTCCGGTGTCCCGATGTCCACCCAATAGCCGCCGAGGCTGTGGCCGTACAGGCCCCTGCCGACCAGGCGCGGAAAGACCTCGCGCTCGATCGAGACGTTCTTGCCGGGCTCGATCAGGTCGAGCACCTGCCGCTGCAACACGTACATCCCGGCGTTGACCTCGCCGGCCACCGGCTCGCCGGTCTTCTCGAGAAATTCGAGCACCTCCCCCGCCTCGTCGCAGCGGACCAGGCCGAAGGCAGCGGCGTCCTCGACCGGATGGAGGCCGATCGTCGCCTCCGCATCGGCCTCTTCGTGCACGCGCAGCAGCGCCCCGAGGTCGAGATCGGTGAGCACATCGCCGTTGAGCGCCAGGAAGCGCTCGTCCAGCTCCTCACCGAGCTGATCGGCGGCGAAGCGGATCGCGCCGGCGGTGCCGAGCGGCTCGGGCTCGGTGACATAGCGAATCCTCACGCCGGCCCGCTCCTCCTCGCCGGCCAGCGCCTCGCGCAGCACCGCAGGCAGGAAGCCGCAGGCGAGCACGACCTCGCTCACCCCGTGCCCGCCCAGCCACTCGATCATGTAGGCGAGGAAAGGTCGGTCGACCAGCGTCAGCGCCGGCTTCGGCACCGAGTCGGTCAGCGGCCTCAGCCGGGTCCCTTCACCCCCGACAAGAACTATTGCCTGCATTGCCTACTCGGCGGTCGCCGCCGAGGGCGCCGAGGCGGTCGCCCTGCCAATGCCCTCGTACTCGAATCCTGCGGCCGTCAGCGTGTCGGCATCGAGGAAGTTGCGTCCGTCGATCAGCAGCGGCTGCGCCATTCGGCTTGCCGCCTCGACCCAGTCGAGCTCGGCGAACTCGGGCCACTCGGTGACCAGCACGGCAGCATCGGCACCCTCCAGCGCGGCCAGCGGCGAGTCGCACAGCTCGACCCCGTCGAGCAAGTCGCGGGCGGCATCCATGGCAACCGGATCGTAGGCGGCCACCCCGGCGCCTTCACCCTGCAGCCGCGCCGCGAGCACCAGGCTCGAGGCCTCGCGCATGTCATCGGTCTGTGGCTTGAACGCAAGGCCGAGCAGGGCGACCCGCTTGTCGACCAGGGAGCCGAGCCGGCCGAGCAGCTTCTGCACCACCCGGCGCTTCTGCAGCTCATTGACCTCGATCACCGCGTTGAGCAGCTGGAAGTGATATCCAGTGTTACCCGCAAGCATCTTGAGTGCTGAAACATCCTTTGGGAAACAAGAACCGCCGTAGCCGATCCCCGCTCGCAGAAAGGAGGAGCCGATGCGCTGGTCGAGACCCATGCCGCCGGCGACCTCGCCGACGTCGGCGCCGACCTCCTCGCAGACGTTGGCGATCTCGTTGACGAAGGAGATCTTGGTCGCGAGGAAGGCGTTGGAAGCGAGCTTGATCATCTCGGAGCTGGCGACGTCGGTGCGCACGATCTCCCCGCCCAGTGGCTCATAGAGGCCGGCGACCGCGTCGCCCGCCTCCTCGTCGCCCGGATCGGCGCCGATCACGACCCGGTCCGGATGCATGAAGTCCTCGACCGCGGTTCCCTCCTTGAGAAACTCCGGGCAGGAGACGTAGGCAAGGCCGGGGCGCTCGCGGCGAATCGCCTCGCCGGTGCCGGCCGGGACCGTGCTCTTCATGATCAGCACCTGGTCCCCGCCCTCGGGCAGCTCCTCGACCACCGCGCGAACCCGCGAGAGGTCGGCGTCGCCCGATCGCGTCGGCGGTGTGTCGACGCAGACGAAGATCAGCCGCGCCCGCTCCAGCAGATCGCCGATCTCGGTCGTGAAGGTGAGGCGCTCGGAGTTGCGGGCGAGCAGCTCGTCGAGGCCCGGCTCGTGGATCGTCGTCTCGCCCCGTGAGAGCGAGGAGACTTTCTCGGCAACGATGTCGCGGGCAACCACGGGGTGCCCGAGCTCGGCGAAGCAGGAGGCGGTGACCAGGCCGACCCAGCCGACCCCGATCACGCCGATCGCCTCTTTGCCCTCACTCACAGCGCCGCCCTCCGTTTCCTCGGCTTTTTGTTCGGGATCTTCACCCGGGCCGAGCGGGCGATGCCGATCATCTGATCGTTGGTGAGCACGCGCAGCAGGCTATTCGCGATCCAGTAGGTGCTGTCGCCACGGTGCCAGGCGACCAGCCGCACGCGGTCACCGTCGAGGAAGATCTCGTACTCGCGGCCGCGGATCGTCTGCTTGATGCTCGGCGCGCCGAGCAGTGGCGGATCGCTCCACCCCTGGATTCCCTGTAGGCCGAAGTAGTGGGTGCCGTCGGGCAGATCCAGGTTGAGCACCATGCGATAGGCGCCGTGGCGGTTGCCATCGGTGTCCCGGAGGTGGTAGACGCGGGGATCCTGGATGTGCAGGTAGGGGTTGCTTTCCTCATATGCGGCCCCCGAGGGCAGGCGGCTGGGATAGAAAACGGGGAAGCCGGCGCTGACCTTGCGCGCGACGATCTTCGCCTCCTCTTCGCCGGATTCGAGCGCGGGCACGAGCCCATCGCTGCCGGGCGGCTTGGTCTTCAGCTTCGGCTTCTTCTTCTTTTGCTTCTTCCTCTTCGCCTTCTTCTTGCCCTTCTTCTTCTTGTTCGGTTCGGCCTCGTCGAGCGAGCCGCGCGGGCCGCCGCTGGCTTCGATCCCCTGGAAGCGATCGACCGCTTCCCCGATCGCGGTCGCGTTCGCATAGACGAAGCTCGGCCCCAGTTCTGCCGGGAAGTCGACCTCGTTGATTTCGGCGTTGCGCGAGGCGACGAACAGTTTCAGCACCTCGAGCATCGCCTCCTTGTCGCTGATGTCGGAGGTCGTGTATTCGGTGAAGATCTGGATCAGGTCGTTGCGGCCGAGAACCAGGTCGGCGATCGGCACCCGCTGGCGGGCGGCGCTGAGGAAGTCCTGCTGGCGGGCGGCGCGGACGATGTCGGTGTCGGTGTGGCGATAGCGCACGTACTCCAGCGCCCGCTTGCCGCACATCAGCTGATAGCCGGGCTGGACGTTGATCTCCGAATACTGTTCGGAGGGCGGCACGCCGAGGTTGGAGTGGTAGTAGCGGCGGTCGACGTCGATGTAGACGCAGCCGATCGCGTAGACGGCGCGGACGAAGCCGAGGAAATCGACGTTGACGACGTGGTTGATCGGCAGGCCTGTCAGTTCCTTGACCACCTGCAGGGTCAGCTTCGGCCCGCCGTAGGCGTAGGCGGAGGAGAACTTCTCCGTGCCGACCCCGGGGATTTCGACCTTGAGGTCGCGCGGGATTGACATCAAGGCGATCGCCTCGTTGTCGGGATCGAGCCGCAGCAGGATCGTCGTGTCCGAGCGGCCCGCTTCTTCCTCGGGGCCGGCGCGCTTGTCGGAGCCGAGGATGAGGATGTTCTGCGCTTCGCCGCCCGTGGTCGTCTGCAGGAAGCGATCCACCTTGTTTTTCAACACGTTGTTGTGGGCGAGTTCGTTGGCGATGCTTTCGATGTAGATCAGACCGCTCGCCGAGACCGCGCCAGCGGTGGCGAAGACGATCAAGAAGGAGGCCAGCAGGAAGCGCCACCAGTAGCGCTTCGGCTTCGGCGGCGGCTCAAAGTCGCCCTGCGGCGGCGGCTTCTTGAACGGCTCCTCGATCACCGCAAGCCCCTGGTCAAGCGTCGAGCCGGTCCGGGATCTCGCGCAGGAACGCTTCCAGCGCCTGCCGGTAGGCGACCAGCGACGGCAGTGAGACCCACTCCGTGGGGCCGTGGTGACCTTCGCCGGCCGGTCCGAACTCGACCGCCGGCACCCCCACGCGAAGGAACGAGACCGCGTCGGAGGCGCCGTCGCGGCCGACGCTCATCGGCTCGCCCTCGTGGTGCGCCGAGACCGCCTCGCGCAATCCGCGCACGAAGGGCGAGTCGCGGTCGACGACGGCGGGCGGCCGCGTGAACAGCGTCCTCGCCTCGGCGTCGGGCAGGCCGTGAATCTGCTCGAGCACGGTGGCCGGATCCTGATCGGGCAGGTAGCGGATGTCGACGTCGATCACGCATCGGTCGGGCACCTTGTTGAGCGCGTCGCCACCCAGGATCCTGCCGAGGTTGATCGAGGGCCGGTCGAACAGCTCAGAACTGTGCCGGGCAAACGGTAGCGACTCGATACTGCGGAAAACGTCGTGTGCCTTGAGCACGGCGTTGTCGCCCAGCCACGGCGTTGCGCCGTGGGCGGCGACGCCACTGACCTCGAGCCGCAGCGCCAGCACCCCCTTTGCCTCGACCCCGATCTGCAGGTCGGTCGGCTCGCCGGTGATCGCGAAGTCGCCGACGAAGCCGCCGTCGACCAGGGCGTCGCTGCCGCGCTCAGCCTCCTCCTCGGACTCCTCGTCGCCGACGATTCCCAACCGCACCCGTACCCGCTCGGAGTCGCGCATTGCGGCGAGCGTCATCAGCATCGCCGCCAGCGCCCCCTTCATGTCATAGGCCCCCCGCCCATACAACCGCTCCCCCTCGACCCGCGGCTCGAACTGCCCGGCCCGCCCCGGCACCACATCCAGATGCCCGTGCAGAACCACCGTGGGCGCCCGCTCCGGCCCAACCTCAGCCTTGAGCACCGGCAACCCCCGCACCTCTTCGGTACCCACCTCGATCCCTCGAGCTTCCAGCCACCCCTCGACGAACCCCGCAGCTTCCAGCACCCCATCGGGCTCCGCGGTGTCGTAGCCGATCAGCCGTGTGGCGAGGGCTACGAGCTCATCGCTCATCCCTGAGCGATGGTGAGGAAGGCTTCGGCCCTGTCGCGGTCTTTGCGTGCCCGACCCCAGGCGCCGCTGCCCTCCTCGGAATCCGAGAGCCGCTGCTCGGCATCCGCGAGCTGTTCTTTGAGCACCGCGGCATCGAGGTCCTCGGGCGCTATCGCTTCCTCGATCAGCAGCCGGGCGTGGTTGCCGAAGACCTGTAGCCAGCCGTGCGCCTGGGCGAAGCGCTGCGTCTCGGCGCCGGACTTGTGCAGGCGCAGCTCGGCCGGCCGCAGCGCCGCCAGCAAAGGTGCGTGGTTGGCGAGGATGCCGATCTCGCCGACCGCGGTGCGGGTCGAGACCTGGCTCACCTCGCCGCTGAAGACCTCCCCCTCGGGGGTGAGGACCTCGACCTCGAATTTGGTCTCTCCGGCCAAGGGTCTCCTAGGCGGCCGCCGGGGCGTTCTCGGTCACCTGATCGATGCCGCCCTGCATGTAGAAGGCGCCCTCGGGCAGGTCGTCGTGCTCGCCGTCGAGGATCTCGCGGAAGCCGCGCACGGTCTCCGCCACCGGCACGAACTCGCCGCTGCGGCCAGTGAACTGCTCGGCGACGAAGAACGGCTGCGAGAGGAAGCGCTCGATCTTGCGCGCCCGGCTGACCGTCTGCTTGTCCTCGTCGGAAAGCTCGTCGATGCCGAGGATCGCGATGATGTCCTGCAGCTCCTTGTAGCGCTGCAGCACCTCCTGGACGTCGGTCGCGGTGCGGTAGTGGTCCTCGCCGACGACGTCGGGCTTGAGGATCGTCGAGGTCGAGTCGAGCGGGTCGACCGCCGGGTAGATCCCTTTCTCGGAGATCGAGCGCGAGAGCGCCGTCGTCGCGTTGAGGTGGGCGAAGACCGAAGCCGGAGCCGGGTCGGTGAAGTCGTCGGCGGGAACATAGACCGCCTGCACCGAGGTGACCGAGCCGCGGTCGGTCGAGGTGATCCGCTCCTGCAGGCCGCCCATCTCGGTCTCCAGCGTCGGCTGGTAGCCGACCGCGGAGGGCATCCGCCCGAGCAGCGCCGAGACCTCGGAGCCCGCCTGGACGAAGCGGAAGATGTTGTCGATGAACAGCAGCACGTCCTGACCGCCCTGCTCGCGGTAGTACTCGGCCATCGTCAGCCCGGAGAGGGCAACGCGCAGGCGCGCGCCGGGCGGCTCGTTCATCTGGCCGAAGACGAGCATCGTTTTGTCGATCACGCCCGACTCTTTCATCTCGAGCCAGAGGTCGTTTCCCTCGCGCGAGCGCTCGCCGACACCGCAGAAGGCGGAGAGGCCCTCGTGCTCCTCGGCGATCGAGCGGATCAGCTCCTGGATCAGCACGGTCTTGCCGACGCCGGCGCCGCCGAACAGCCCGACCTTGCCACCCTTGGCGTAGGGCGCGAGCAGATCAATCACCTTGATCCCCGTCTCGAGGATCTCCTGGGTCGGGGCGAGGTCGGAGGCCTTCGGGGCGGGACGGTGGATCGGCCAGCGCTCCTCGGCCTCGACCTCGGGGCCGTTGTCGATCGGCTCGCCGAGCAGGTTGAAGATCCGGCCCAAGGTGGCGTCGCCGACGGGGACCGAGATCGGGCCGCCGGTGTCGATCACTTTGTCGCCGCGCTGCAGGCCGTCGGTCGCGTCCATCGCCACCGTGCGCACGCGGTCGTCGCCGAGATGCTGCTGCACCTCGCAGATCAGCTCGCTCGCCTCGCGGTCCTCGTCGCCGGCCAGCTCGATCTTCACCGCCGAGTAGATCTCCGGCAGCTCGCCGGGGAAGACCGCGTCGACGACGACGCCGGTCACCTGCTCGACCCGTCCCACATTCGTTCCGTTCGTGTCAGCCATTGGTTCCTTTTCTCGCTCCTGTGAAGTTTGCGGGACTAGCCGAGCGCCTCGGCGCCGGCGACTACCTCGAGGATCTCCTGCGTGATCTCCGCCTGCCTGGCCCGATTCATCTCCAGGGTCAGGTCGTCCATCATCGTCTCGGCGTTCTCGGCGGCGTTGCGCATCGCGGTCATCCGCGCCCCCAACTCGGAGGCGGCCGACTCGAGCAGCGCCCGGTAGACCGAGATGTTCACGTACTCCGGGATAAGTTGGGCGAGCAGCTCCTCCGCCTCGGGCTCGTATTCCCACAGCGCCTTGCTGTGGGCCTTCTCGATCTCGGACTCCTCGGCGTCGGCTTCCTCCTCCTCGACCCCGGCGCCGATCACGTCGGCCTGCTGCAGGGGGAGCAGGGTCTGCCGCCAGACGTGCTGGGTCAGCGGCGAGACGTAGCGGTTGTAGACGAGCTCGACCCGGTCGAGCTCCTCGTCAACGTAGCGCGCGGTCAGCTCCTCGCCGATCTCGCGCGCGTTGGCGAAGCCCGGGCGGTCGGTGAAGCCGGTGTAGGAGGTGCGGACCTCCTGTTTGCGGAAGGTCAGCGCCGAGACGCCCTTGCGGCCGACCGCGGAGAAGGCCGTCTCGATGCCGTCGCCGCGCAGCTCGTCGCGCAGCCGCAACCCGTCGCGGATCACGTTGGTGTTGAAGGCGCCGGCGAGGCCACGGTCGCCGGTGATCAGGACGACGCCGACGCGCTCGACCTGCTCGCGCTCGACCAGCACCGGCACGCGCGGGATCGCCCCGGCCTGCTCGGCGGCGCGCCGGGTCAGCTTGCGCATCCCCTGCGCGTAGGGCCGCAGGTCCTCGATCCGCTGCTCGGCGCGGCGCAGCCGCGCCGCCGCGACCATCTCCATCGCCCGCGTGATCTTGTTGATGTTCTTGATCGACGCGATGCGGCTTTTGACGTCCTTCTGCGAGGCCATCAGGCGGTTGCGGGCTCCTTCTGCGCCTTGACGCGGTCGGACTCGCCGGCCTCGATCGGGTCGCCGTGCTCGTCGAAGTCGGCGCCGAAGTCGTCGACGAAGTCGCGGATCGCTGCGCCCAGCTCCTCCTCGTCAGCCTCCTCGAGCTTGCCGCTCTCGGCGATCCGGCCGAGCAGATCGGACTTCTCGGAATGCAGGCGGGTCTTCAGGTCGCGCAGGAACTCGCCGACGCGCTCGGTCTTGATCCGGTCGAGGAAGCCGCCGGTGCCGGAGTAGATCGCGGCGACCTGGTCGGCCATCTCCAGCGGTTCGCGCTCTTTCTGTTTGAGCAGCTCGACCAGCCGCTCACCGCGGTTGAGCGTTTTCTGCGTCTCAGGGTCGAGCTCGGAGCCGAACTGGGCGAAGGCCTCGAGGTCGCGGTACTGCGAGAGGTCGAGGCGCAGTTTTCCGGCGACCTTCTTCATCGCCTTGGTCTGCGCGTTGCCGCCCACCCGCGAGACCGAGATGCCGACGTTGATCGCCGGCCGCACACCCGAGTTGAACAGGTCGGACTCGAGGAAGATCTGGCCGTCGGTGATCGAGATCACGTTGGTCGGGATGTAGGCGGAGACATCGGAGGCCTGGGTCTCGATGATCGGCAGCGCCGTCAGCGAGCCGCCGCCGAGCTCGTCGCTCAGCTTGACCGCCCGCTCGAGCAGCCGCGAGTGCAGGTAGAAGACATCGCCAGGGTAGGCCTCGCGACCGGGCGGGCGCCGCAGCAACAGCGACATCTGGCGGTAGGCGTAGGCGTGTTTGGTCAGGTCGTCGTAGACGCAGAGCGCCGCCTTGCCGTTGTAGAGGAAGTGCTCGCCCATCGCGCAGCCCGCGTAGGGGGCGATGAACTTGATCGGCGCCGCCTCGTCGGCCGGCGCGGCGACGATGATCGTGTTCTCCATCGCGCCGTTCTCCTCGAGCACCTCCTTGAGCTGCACGACGGTCGACATCCGCTGCCCGATCGCGACGTAGATGCAGACCATGTCCTTGTCGCGGTTGTTGATGATCGTGTCGATCGCGATCGCCGTCTTGCCGGTCTGGCGGTCGCCGATGATCAGCTCTCGCTGGCCACGCCCGATCGGGATCATCCCGTCGATCGACATCAGCCCGGTCTGCACCGGTTCGGTCACCGGCTGACGCTCGACCACACCAGGCGCTTTGAACTCGGCCGGACGGGTCTGGTCGGTAGCGACCTCGCCCTTGTCGTCGAGCGGGCGGCCGAGCGGATCGACCAGGCGGCCGAGCAGATGGTCGCCGACGGGGATCCGCAGCAGGTGGCCGGTGCGCTTGACCGTGTCGCCCTCGACGACCTTGTCCCACTCGCCGAACAGCACGGCGCCGACGTTGTCCTCCTCGAGGTTGAGAGCGAGGCCGGTGACGCCGTGCGGCAGCTCGAGCATCTCCAGCGCCATGCAGTTGTCGAGGCCGTGGATGCGGGCGATGCCGTCGGCGACGGACAGCACGGTGCCGACCTCGGAGAGGTCGGCGCTGCCGGTGTCCAGTCCCTCGATCCTCTCTCTGAGGATCGATGCGATCTCGTCGGGCTTGATCTCCATGAGGGTGCTCTATGCCTCCTTACGCCGCCTGGGCGACGCTCTTTCGAAGTTTCTCCAAGCGACTGCGGATGCTCGCGTCGAGCACCATGTTGCCTACCTGTAAGACGATGCCGCCGAGGATCTCCCCGTCGACGCGACTGGCCAGATCGACCTCCTGGCCGGTCTGCCGCTCGATCTCGGCGCCGATCTTCTCGACCACGGACGAATCGAGCTCGGCCGCGCTGGTCACGGTCACGTCGATCTGACGCCGCTCCCGCTTCCACATCGTCTCGAACTCGCGGCGGATCCGGAACAGCTCCGTCATCCGCCCCTTCTCGATCAACAGCTCGAGGAAGTTGACCAGCTCGGGCTCGGCGCCCGAGAGCGCCCGCCCCAGCCCCTCGACCTTCTCGGCCGTGGAGAAGTGCGGGCTGAAGAAGAAAACCTGCAGCTCGCGCTCGGCATCGAGCGCGTCGGCGAACTGCCTGAGGCCGGCGCCGACCTCGTCGAGGCGACCCTTCTCTCGGGCAACGTCGAACAGCGCTTCGGCGTATACGCGGGCCGGATCCTGCATCAGTTGCGGGACTCCTCGGCCCCGGAGAGGCTGCTGAAGTCGACCTCGCTGAGCGCCTCCTCGACCAGGCGGCGCTGATCCTCGGCGGTGAGGCTCTTGCGGGTCACCTTCTCGGTCGCCAGCACGGTCAGGTCGGCGACCTCCTTGCGGATCTGCTCCAGCGAGCGCCGCGTCTCGGCCTCGATGTCACGCTTCGCCGCGCTGACCAGCTCGTCGCGCTTCTCCTTGCCGGCAGTGGTCGCCTCGGCTTCCGCGGTCTCCGCTGCCTTGCGCGCCCGGACCATGATGTCGTCGGCCTGCTCGCGCGCCTCGGCCAGCCGGCCGCGGTACTCCTCGAGCAGCTCGTCGGACTCCTTGCGCTGCCGTTCGGCCGCCTCGATCGACTCGGCGATCGTCTTCGCGCGCTTGTCGAGCGCCTCCTGGATTTTCGGGAAGGCGAGCTTCGACAGCACCCACATCGTGAACAGGAAGAGGACCAGCGTCCAGATCATCAGGCCGACGCCCGGGGTGACCAGGAAGCTGCCGCCTTCCTCTTCGGTGGCCTCTGCGGCGAGGGGGACGATGCCCGCTATGTGGATCAGTAGCTCCACGTTCGGGGCCTAGAGGAAGAAGGCGATCAGGCCGAAGATGAAGGTGTAGAAGGCGACCGCCTCGGTCAGCGCGAAGCCGAGCCAGCGGATGCTCTGCAGCTCGTCTTTCATCTCGGGCTGGCGGGCGACCGACTCGATCTCCTTGCCGAAGATGATGCCGATGCCGATGCCGGCGCCGATCGAGCCGAGCCCGGCGCCGACGCCGAGCGCGATCGCCTTGCCGGCGTCCGTTACCCCTTCGTCGGTGACCTCGGCAATCGGTAGGGACATGAGATCCATCGAGTCTGACTCCTTTGGTTAGTGGCTTGCGGAGACCGCTCCGCCGATGTAGATCGCGGTGAGGGTCGAGAAGATAAACGCCTGGAGAGTGGCGATCAGCCCGACCTCCAGCACGAAGAAGAAGAAGGCCAGCGGGAAGGTGAGTGCGCCGAGCGCGGCGATCCCGAGCAGCACCGCCAGCCCGCCGCCCATGAAGAGCAGCAACAGATGGCCGGCGAGGATGTTGGCGAAGAGCCGCACCGAGAGCGAGATCAGGCGGGCGAAGTGGGAGATCGACTCGATCACGAAGATGAACGCCTTCATCGCCGGGTTCATGTCCTCGAGGCCGGGCGGCAGCCAGCTCGCCAGGTAGCCGCGGAAGCCCTGCGCCCGCACGCCTTCGACGTGGTAGGCGACCCAGACGACCAGGGTGAGGACGAGCGGGATCGAGATGTTCGCGGTCGCGGCGTAGAGGGCGAAGGCGGGGATCTCGAGGCCCAAGACGTCGACCGTGTGCTCGGTGTTCGTCGGCAGCGGCAGGAAGCCGATCATGTTCGAGAACCAGATGAAGAAGAAGAGCGCGGCGAGGAAGGGGAACCAGCGCACCGCCGTCGCGCGGTCCAGGTTGTCGCCGGTGATTTTCGTTTTGGTCAGGTCGTAGGCGACCTCGATTGCGGTCTGCACGCGGTTGGGCTTCTGCGCCATACGGCCGGCGATCCAGGTCATCGTGCCGATCGTGAGGCCGCTGGCCAGGACCAGGTAGAGCACGGCCTTGTTGATACTGAGGTCGATCCCGGCGATTTCGATCGGCACCCAGGCTTCGAGCAGGAACTCGTTCTGCGGCTGGAACGATTCGTCCTTGCCCGAGCTGCCGAAGATCAGCAGCATCAGGATCGCGATCCCGAAGTAGACGCCTAGCCCGATCAGGACTTTGGCTTTGGTGCTCATCCCGCCCCCGGCGCTCTCCACGGTCTCGCTCACGACAAATCCTCCCGCGTCGCTCGCGGCGCGAAGAGCCAGAGATGGACGCTTGCTCGCTCCGCGCTCACTGGGCCCCCTGCGCTCCCTGGTCGTCGGGCTCGAACATGTGGGCGATGCCGCCGCCGACGAACGAGATCGTGAACAGAACGGCGAGCAGGACCGCGGCAGCGAGGCCGGCTTCGCGCTCGGCGACGCCGGCGAGCAGCGCCGCGGTGATCATCAGCCAGACGCGGCCGAGTGTCGAGCCGGCGACGTAGCCCATCGCCCGCTGGCGGTTGCCGGCGGCGAGCTCGGCGACGACGCGGCGCCCGGCCAACACCTGGATGCCGCGCTGGGCGAGCCAGGCGACGGCGGCGAAGGCGTAGCCGAGCAGGGGAAGCCCCCCGATCGCGAACACGGCGAGGGCGGCGGCGAGCACCAGAAGATCGACATGCTTGGGAGGGGACATAAACCCGCTTTCGGCCCCCTTATCGGGAGGGAGCCAGCGGATGGGCGACTATATCCCAAAGGGCCGTCGATCCGCTTTCTAGAGCGGGATCGTGAGGCTTGTCACAATCTCGCACAAAGTCATTTCGGGCGAAAAGGCATCCGGGTAGGGGCTCCACTTAACTTTTTCCGAAGACAGTGGTGGGCCGTCCGAGATCGTCGCCGCGGAAAAAGTACAAGACGTTCCGCCCCTACCCGGATGCCTCTCTATCTGGGAGGAGAGCTTCAAACTCCCCCGTCTCGGGGTCGATGCGGCTGAAGCGGCGGAGCTTGAGGATCTCCAATACGTAGATCAGGTAGACGCTGGCAGCAATGGCCAGGAGGCCGAAGACGGCGATGACAGCGGTCCAGAGTGGGTCGAAGCTGCCGTGGTCGTCGCTGTAGGGGACGAACCGCAAGGCGAGCGCGAGCGCCGCCATCACCGCGGTCCAGCCGTAGAGGTAGGCGAGCGTGCGCCGCTGCGAGAAGCCGATGTTGGCCATCCGGTGGTGGAAGTGCCAGCGGTCGGCCTTGTAGATCGGCTGTCCGTATTTGAGCCGCTTGGCGACGACAAAGCCGGTGTCGAGGATCGGCACCGTGAGCACTATCAGCGGCAGGAAGAGGGCGATCACGGCGTTGGTCTTGAGGGCGCCCTGCACGGCGACGACGCCGAGCAGGAAGCCGAGCAGGTTGGAGCCGGTGTCGCCCATGAAGGTGCTGGCCGGAGGGAAGCCGTGGCGCAGGAAGCCGAGCGAGGCCCCCGCGGTCAGCGCCGCCAGGATCCCCGCCGCGGTGCGATCGAGCGAAAGCGCGATCACCGCCAGGGCGACGCCGGAAATCAGGCAGACGCCGGCGGCGAGGCCGTCGACGCCGTCGATCAGGTTGATCACGTTGATCATCGCGACGATGCCGAGCGTCGTGCCGACATCGCCGAGGTCGATCGCGCCGCCACCGGGCAGGGCGAGCAGCTCGACCGACCCCGGATCGAGCCGGCCGAGGAAGGGCACGGTGAAGCTGTCGACCGTTACGCCGGCAGCGACCGGCACGATCACCGCCACGATCTGGCCGAGCAGCTTCGGCGCGGCGCCCAGCTCGTAAACGTCATCGAGCATGCCGACCGCGGTGATCAGGGCCGCGCCGGTGAGGATCGCCCTCGTCTCGCCGTCCCACGGCAGCCAGATCAGGGCCGCGACCAGGACCGCGGCGAAGATCGCCAGCCCGCCGAGTCGCGGAGTCGGCAGGGCGTGCAGCGAGCGCTGGTCGTCGGGGTAGTCAATCGCGCCGATTCGCCGCGCGACGCGATCGGTCACCGGCACCAACAGCAGTGCCAGGATCCCGGCGAGGACGAACGCGAGGGCGGCTTCGACCGAGGCAGGCACGATCCCAGGCTACGTCCCAGTTGCGTAGCGGTCGAACCAGAGGGTGAAACCGATCAGGCCCCAGAGCTGGCGGCTGAGGTCCTCCTGCCCGGAGCAGTGGCGGTCGAGCAGCCCGGTGACGATCGCCGGGTCGAGCCAGCCCTGGCGGGTCAGCGTCTCGGCGGAGAGCGTTTCGCGGGCGAAGCCCTGCAGCGGCCCGCGCAGCCAGGCGGCAACCGGAATCGAGAAGCCCTGCTTCGGCGCGCGCAGGATCTCCTTCGGCAGCAGCGGCGCCAGCGCCCTCCGCAGCAGCCGCTTCTTCGCCAGCCCGCGCACCTTCAGCGGCGTCGCCAGGCCGAGCGCCGCCGCCGCGACCTCGTTGTCGAGGAAGGGCACGCGCAGCTCCAGCGAGTGGGCCATGCTCGAGCGGTCGGTCTTGACCAGCAGGTCGTCGACCAGGTAGATGCCGAGGTCGACGTCCTGAAGCCGCGCCAACGGCTCGGCGCCGGCGGTCTCGGCGTAGCGCTCGCGGTAGAGGTCGAGCGGGTCCCAGCCCGGGTCGCGGCCGCCGAGCAGGCCCGTCTGTGCCTCCCGCGAGAAGATCTCCTTCCAGGCGTGGTGGCGCTCCAGCGGCGGCAACCCGGCACCGCGGGCGAAACGCTTCGCTTTGTAGTCGAAGCTGACCTTGGCGTCGGAGCTGGGCAGCAGCTCGGCCAGCGGCGCGGCGAGCGCGGCGAGGCGGCCGACGCGGGCGGCGAGCAGGTCGGCGACGTAGGTGTAGTAGCCGCCGAACAGCTCGTCGCCGCCCTCGCCGGAGAGGGCGACCTTGACCTCGCCCGCGGCCAGCTCGGAGACGAGGTAGGTCGGCAGCGCCGAGGAGTCGCCGAAGGGCTCGTCGAAGGCCTCGACCAGCTTCGGGAAGAGCTCGACCGCATCGGGCCGCAGGACGATCTCGTGGTGATCGGTGCCATAGCGCTCGGCGACGAGGCGGGCGCGCTCGAGCTCGTCGAAGCTCGCCTCCTCGAAGCCGACCGAGAAGGTCTTGACCGGGTCGCCCTGCTGGCCGGAGGCGAGCGCGGCGAGCCCGGCCGAGTCGACGCCACCGGAGAGCAGCACCCCGACCGGCACGTCGGCGACGAGGTGGGCGCGGACCGAGTCGCGCAGCGCCTCGCGCAGCTCGCCCGCCAGCGCCCCCTCGGGGCGGCGTCTGGTCTCCCCCTCCGGCACCGGCTCGGGGCGCGCGTAGCGGCGCATCGTCAACTCGCCGCCCTGCCAGCGCGCCAGCGTCCCCGGCGGCAGCTTGTGCGCCTCGGAAAAGATCGTCAACGGCGCCGGGATCGAGTTGAAGGCGAGGTAGGCGGCGACCGCGCGCGGGTCGATCTCACGCGAGAAGCCTGGCTGCTCGAGCAGCGCCTTCAGCTCGGAGGCGAAGGAGAGCGTGCCGTCGGCGAGCCGGTAGAAGAGCGGCTTGATTCCGAAGCGGTCGCGGGCGAGCAGCAGGCGCCGCTCTCGGGCATCCCAGAGCGCGATCGCGAACATCCCCCGCAGGCGCTCGGCGAAGCCCTCGCCGTGCTGCTCGTAGAGGTGGACGAGGACCTCGGTGTCGGAGTGGGTGCGGAAGCGGTGGCCGGCCCGCTCGAGCTCGGCCCGCAGCTCGCGGTAGTTGTAGATCTCTCCGTTCTGGATCACGGTGACGTTGCCGTCCTCGCCCGAGATCGGCTGATCGCCGCCCTCGAGGTCGATGATCGAGAGTCGACGCATCGCCAGCGCGACGCCCTCGCCGTCGAAGGAGCCCTCGCTGTCAGGGCCCCGGTGCACGAGCCGCGCGTTCATCCGCCGCGCCGTCTCAACGTCCGCGCCGGGCCCGGCCAAACCACAGATTCCGCACATGGCGGGCAGTCTCGCAGTCGCACCCGCGCGTTCGCTATTTGTCGCGCACAGCCCTACAAACCGCGAACGCGCCGCGTTTCAGCCGGGGGCGGCGGGGCCGCGGCCTGCGACCTTGACCACGGTGGCCAGGAGGACGCTGACGTAGAGGGTCACCGAGCGGTCGGCGATGTACTCCATGTCGTGCGCAAGCTTGTCGGCCCAGGACTCCTCGCGGGTCATCCGCGTCTGCGCGAAGCCGGTCACGCCGGGACGGACGACGAGCCGCTGCCAGTACTGCGGGATCTCCTGGCAGAGCTCGGTGAAGAAGGCCGGCCGGATCGGCCGCGGGCCGACCACGGCCATCTCGCCCCGCAGGACGTTCCACAGCTGCGGCACCTCGTCGAGGTGGATCTTGCGCAGGGCGCGGCCGATCAATGTCACCTCTTCCTCGGTCCGCCGCGAGAGCTCCTCACCGAGATATGGCCCGAGCCGCGACTCGGCGTCGGGCTTCAGTGTGCGGAACTTGTACATGCGGAAGAGTCGCCCGGCGCGGCCGACGCGGGCGCCGTGGTAGAAGACCGGCCGCCCAGAGGTGAGCGCGATCGCGGCGGCGGTCAGCGCCAGCAGCGGCGAGAGCACGAGCAGGATCGCGGCCGAGATCAATACGTCGAGCGCGCGCAGGACGGCGTCGACCGAGCGCGACTCGCCGTCGCCGGCGAGGGCGATGAAATGCTCCAGCTCGGCTTGGACGTCCTCCGGCAGGGCGAGGGAGTCAGCTCTGGATTTGGCTCGCCGCGCGATGGTCGGCTCCGACCGTACCTAGGATCGTCTCGACGAGGGGAGCGGGGTCCCGCCTTGTCGGCGTCGCCTCGGCGCCGCGCTTCTCCAGCTCGATCGCGCGCGGGTCGGTCAGCGGCCGCAGCCGGCCGGAGCGAATCAGCGCTTCATCGACGCCGCCAAGACGGCCGCCGTAGGTGGTGTAGACGGGGGTGCCCAGCGCCGCCGCCTCGCGGTTCATCGTGCCCCCGGCGGAGACGACGAGGTCGGCGAGAGCGACCAGGCTCTGCGCCTCGACCGCGCCCGGGGGGACGATCAACGAGGGCAGCGCCAGGCTCTCGACCAGCTCGCGCTGGGCCTGCGTGCGCGGCAGCACGATCGCGTGCACACCCTCGTCGCTGCCGAGCCGCTGCAGCACCTTCGGGAAGAGCGGATTCGACTTGCGGTGGTAGAGCGAGACGTCGGGCGGCGGGCGGACGACGACGACGACCCGGCCGGTATCGACCGAAAGCCGCTCCATCGCCCCGGCGTCGGGCTCGAAGTCGTAGAGGTAGTACTCCTCCTTCAGCCCCGGGTACGGGAAGAGCTTCTCGGGGCCGACTCCGAAGCGGCGCAGGCGCTCGGCCGGGACCGTGTCGGGGAACATCACCCGGCGGGCGAGGCGGCAGCCGATCCGGTGCTGGGTGACCGCGTACTCGTAGTCGTGCATGTTGGCCTCGGGCACGCCGAGCAGGCGGGCGGCGATCGCGAGGTCGTTGGAGCCGTGCGCGAGCGCCAGGTCGAAGGAGCGGCCGCGGCCGAAGCGCAGCATGCTCAGCGTTCGGGCGCCGAGCCGCTGAGCCTTACGCAGCCGGGAGGCGCCGCCGTGGCTGCCGATCGGCGTGTGCTCCATCTCGTGCAGCTCGAGCAGCGCCTGGGTCTGCGCGTAATCGCGCGAGGTGACCTCGACCGCGTGCCCCTGCGCCCGCAGCCGCTCGATGATCGGCCGCAGGACGAGCACGTGCGCTGGAGCGCTCATGTCGACCCATATCTTCATATTCCGCCGCCTCCTCCGCTTCGCGTCCGGGGGCGGCGGCTAGCAGCCATATTGGCGCCGCTCGCGAGGAATCAGACCGTGACGCTCGCTAATTGGGGGTATAGGGGGTAACGCTCCATGAGGGACGCGGTGCGGCCTGAGAGCGAATCCTTCTGCGCCTCGAAGTCGGGGCCGAGCGCGGCGGCGATCACCGCGGCGATCTCGGTCAGATCGTCCTCGACGAGGCCACGGGTGGTCAGCGCCGGGGTGCCGATGCGCAGGCCCGAGGGGTTCATCGGCGGGCGCTCGTCGAAGGGGATCGCGTTGCGGTTGACCGTGATCCCGACCTCCTCCAGGCGCGCCTCGGCGGTTTGGCCGTCGAGTCCGCTCGGGGTCAGGTCGACGAGCACCAGATGGACGTCGGTGCCGCCGGTCAGCACCGGCACGCCGCCGGCTTCCAGGCCGGCCGCGAAGGCCTGCGCGTTGGCGATCGTCTGACGCTGGCGGGCACGGAACTCCTCGCTCGCGGCGATCCGCAGCGCCACCGCCTTGGCGGCGATCGTGTGCATCAACGGCCCGCCCTGCTGGCCGGGGAAGATCGCTTTGTCGATCGCCTTCGCGTGCTCGGAGCGGCTGAGGATCATGCCGCTGCGCGGCCCGCACAGAGTCTTGTGGATCGTCGTCGTGACGACGTCTGCATGCTCGACCGGATTGGGGTGCTCGCCGGCGGCGACGAGCCCGGCGAAGTGCGCCATGTCGACCATCAGCATCGCGCCCACCGAATCGGCGATCGCGCGGAAGGCGGCGAAATCAAGCTGGCGCGGGTAGGCGGACCAGCCGGCGACGATCAGCTTCGGCCTGTGCTCGTGGGCGAGCCGCTCCACCTCCTCCATGTCGACGCGCAGATCCTCGCGGCGGACGTGGTAGGCGACGATCTCGTAGAGCTTGCCGGAGACGTTCAGCTTCATCCCGTGGGTGAGATGGCCGCCGTGGTCGAGCGCCAGGCCCATGATCGTGTCGCCGGGCTCGAGCAGCGCCATGTAGGCGGCGTTGTTGGCCTGGGCGCCGGCGTGCGGCTGGACGTTGGCGTGTTCGGCGCCGAACAACTCCTTGGCGCGGTCGATCGCCAGCCGCTCGGCGACGTCGACCTCCTCGCAGCCTCCGTAGTAGCGAGTGCCCGGATACCCCTCGGCGTACTTGTTGGTCAGCACCGAGCCGACCGCTTCGAGCACGGCCTGCGGGACGAAGTTCTCCGAGGCGATCATCTCCAGGGTCTCCTGCTGGCGCCGCAGCTCGGCGTCGAGGACCGCCGCGATCGCCGGATCGACCTCGCCCAAGGGCGCAGCCTGGAGGTTTTCGGGTAGCTCGCTCACCAAGATCAATGCTCCGTTTCTCTCACTGCACGAAGAATCAGACGATGACGTTTGTTCGTTCCGCGTCGCTGGCGACGATACCAACGGGTCGGGATAGCCTGCCTGTCGTGAGAAGGCTCCCCGCAGCGGCGCTTGCGCTGGCAGTCCCCGCCATCGCGGTGCTCGCGACGAGCGCCGGCGGCGCTACCGGCGGGGCCGGCACGCAGCCCGATCCGGCGCGCGACGGCAATCCCTGCACCGGGCCAGGCGCCGGTCACCTGCTCTGTCCCGATCTCAGGGTGGGCCCGGCCAAGGACCTCTACCTCGAGCGGCACGGCAGCCCACCCCGGGGGGAAGCCGGCGGGTACTACCGCGCCCGCGGGCGCCTCCGCCTGCACGCGAGCAACGACATCCGCTCGCGTGGCCGCGGGCCGGTCGAGCTGCGCGGCCACCGCTACAAGCCCAACTGGATGCGCGCCAACCAGGCGATCCACCTCGCCGGCGGGCGCGGCGTGCGCGTCTTCCGCACGCAGATGAGGCTGCACTACTACTTCGTCGGCTACCGCTTCGGCGGCTCCTGGTGGAAAGTGCGCGACCCGCTGAGCATGGAGATCTGGTCGCTCGACGAGCGCCGCCGGCCGCTGCATCGCCTGCGCAAGGGGCCGAAGGTCTTCTACTGCTTCCGCGACCTCGAGCGCACCCGTCCCGGCAGGCGCTCGCCGCGCGGCCCCGTCTACCCGGCCTGCAGCCAGGACCCCTCGCTGCAGCGGACGAAGATGGGCACCTCGGTCGGCTGGTCGGACATCTACCCCTCCGACTACGACCGCCAGTGGGTCGACGTCACCGGCCTGCGCGGCTGCTACGCCTTCGTAATGCGGATCGACCCTGAGAACCACCTCTACGAGTCGGACGAGAGCAACAACCGCTCAGCCCGCGTCGTCCGCCTGCCCTACCGCAAGGGCCCGCAGCGCTGCTGAGGCTAATCGCGGCCTCTAGTCCCTATGGGACAAGAATCCTGCGATCTCCCGTCGCGACGATGCGCCCTCGCGCAGGATCTCCCACTCGCCGCTCTCGTCGTAGGCAGTGAGGTCGATGACGGTGGACGGCAGGCCGGTCAGCTCGCCGCCGTCGATCGCCAGGTCGGCGGCTTCAACTACCTTGGCCGGAACGGCGGCAAAGCTGCCGGGCGCCGGCTCGCCGCTGAGGTTGGCCGAGGTCTGGAAGAGCGGGCACATCGCGCCGGCTAGTGGGCCCTCAATCAGGCGGACGCCGAGCCGCTCCGGGTCGGCGCGGCAGGCAAGCGGGTAGCGCCGTTCGCGGTTGGCGACGACCAGCGTCACCGGTCCCGGCAGCAGGGCGGTGGCGGCCTCGCGCGTGCGCTGCCCGAGCCCGGTGAGCAACTCGCGCATCGCCAGCGGCGAGAAGTACATGACCGCGGAGGGCTTGCCGTCGTCGCGGCCCTTGATCCGGTGGATGCGCTCGATCGCCGCCGCGTCGAGCGGATCGCAGGCAAGGCCGTAGAGACCGTCGGCGGGGAAGACGGCGACGCCACCCGCGGCGATCGTCCGCTCCAGCGCCGCGCGCGCCGCGTCCGCGCCGTCGCGCTCGATCGAGACGATCATCGGCTCACCCCTGGCGACTTAGTCGCACTATTTGCGACCGGCGCGCCAGTCACTTCCTCCCCCAGACGACGCGCGGGATGCCGGCCAGGTCCGGGCGGGTCTCGACCGTGCCGAAGCCGGCTTCACGCATCAGCGCCGACGCCGCAGCGCTCTGCCCCGCGCCCACCTCCAGCGCGATCGCGGTCGCGTTCGCTCTTTGTCGGGCTGGGCGCGACAAGGAGCGAACGCGCTCGTCGGCGAGCAGGGTCCGGATCGCGTCTAGCCCGTCGGCGCCGGCGAGCAGCGCCTCGCGCGGCTCCCACTCGGTCACCTCGGGCTCCAGGTCGGCCCATTCGACCTCGGCGACGTAGGGCAGGTTGGCGACGACCAGGTCGCAGCGCTCCGCTCCCGCCTCCCCTACCCAGCCCACCTCATCGCCGGGCAGCGTCCCTTCAACGAACTGCACCCGCTCCGCGAGCCCAAGCCGCGCGGCATTTCCGCGGGCTACTTCGAGCGCAGCAGCGGAGGTATCCGTCGCCAGCACCTCGCAGCCCGGCAGCTCAGCGGCGATCGCGAGCGCGATCGCGCCGGATCCAGTCCCGACATCAAGGATGCGCCGCGGCCGCAGCTCCAGCGCCAGCTCGACCAACAGCTCCGTCTCCGGCCGCGGAACCAGCACCCGCCGATCCACCGCCAGCTCGATGTTCCGGAACCCTTTGCACCCAAGGATGTAAGCGACCGGCTCCCGCCGCAAACGCCGCCGCACCATCTCCCCAAAACGCCTGGCGGCGGCAGGCGGAACGCCCTCGTCAGGCTCCGCCGCGAACCGCGCTCTCTCCCTTCCGGTCGCGTCGGCCAGCAGTAGCTCAGCGTCGAGTCGCGGGTCTTCGACTCCGGCAGCCCGCAGAGCGTCGACGGCAGACGTGAGGGCTTCTCGAACGCTGCTCATGCCGAGAACGGTGGGCACGCCAAAAACCTATCCCGATAGGGGCGGAACGTCTTGTACTTTTTTTGCGGCGAGGCCAGCGGACAGCAACAGACTGTCTTCAAAAAAAGTTAAGTGGAGCCCCTATCGGGATAGGTTCTCAAGCCGCCGCAGCCATCTCCAATCTCTGCCTCTTCTCCTCGGCAGCAAGGGCATCGGTGAATTCGGACAGACCCCCGGCCAGGACCGCCTCGATGTTGTGCGAGGTGAACTTGATCCGGTGGTCGGTGACGCGGCCCTGGGGGAAGTTGTAGGTGCGGACCTTCTCGGAGCGCTCGCCGCTGCCGACCTGCGCCTTGCGCTCGGCCGCGACCTTCGCCTGCTGCTCGGCCAGCTCGCGCTCGAGCAGCCGCGCCCGCAGCACCCGCATCGCCTTCTCGCGGTTCTGCAGCTGCGACTTCTCGTCCTGCATCGAGACGACGATGCCGCTCGGCTTGTGCGTTATCCGCACCGCCGAGTCGGTCGTGTTGACCGACTGCCCACCCGGGCCGGAGGAGCGGTAGACGTCAATCTGCAGGTCGTTCTGGTCGACCTCGACCTCAACCTCCTCGGCCTCCGGCAGCACGGCGATCGTCGCGGTCGAGGTGTGGATGCGGCCCTGCGACTCGGTTTCCGGCACGCGCTGCACGCGGTGGGTCCCACCCTCGTACTTGAAGACCGAGTAGGCGGCGTCGCCCTTGATCGCGAAGGTCACCTCCTTGAAGCCCCCCACCTCGGCCGCCGACTGCGAAAGCACCTCGGTCGCAAAGCCGCGCTCTTCGGCGTAGCGGGTGAGCATCTTGTAGAGGTCGCCGGCGAACAGCGCCGCCTCGTCCCCCCCGGTCCCGGCGCGGATCTCGACCAGCACGTTCTTGTCGTCGTTGGGGTCGCGCTCGACCATCGCCAGGCGGATCTCCTCCTCCAGCTCGGCCAGCCGCGGCGGCGCCTCCTCGACCACCTTGCGCAGTTCCGCGTCCTCGCCCTCCTCGAGCAGCTCCCGCGCCCCCTCGAGGTCGCCCGTGAGCGTCACGTACTCCCTCGCCAGCTCATGCGCAGGCTGCAACTCCCGGTACTCGCGCCCGACTTCGGCATAGCGCTGCCGATCCGTGATCACCTCCGAATCCGACATCTGCTCCTCCAGCTCGGAGAAACGCGCCTCTATCTGTTCGACGAGAGCTTCGATCATGAGAACAACATACGTGGCGAGAAGGAGGGCCAGGTGGCGCTACGCGACGATCTCGATCGGCGACTCGTCGTCTTGGGCCGGCTGCTCCTCGGCGAGGACCTTCTCGAGGGCCGCGATGGCGACGGCGAGCTGTTCTTCGTCGGGTTCGCGGGTGGTCAGGTTCTGCAGCATCAGGCCCGGCCACATCACCGCCCGCACCCAGCGTTTGCGGCGGTTCTTGCCAGCCCATTTGATCACCTCGTAGGAGAGGCCGGCGATCAGCGGGATGCCGAGGATGCGCGAGGCGACCAGCCAGTACCAGGCGGGCAGGCCGATCGGGGCGAAGACGAAGATCGCCAGCACCATCACGATCAGTAGGAAGCTGGTGCCGCAGCGCGGGTGCAGGCGCGAGTAGAGCTTCGCCCGCTGCGGGACCAGCTCGTCTTCGGCCTCGTAACAAGAGATCGTCTTGTGCTCGGCGCCGTGGTACTCGAAGACACGGCGCAGATCGGGCAGGCGGCTGATCACGACGATGTAGCCGATGAAGATCGCCGTGCGCAGGATGCCCTCGATCAGCCAGAAGAGGAAGGCGTTGCCGAGCTGGTCCTTGATCAGGCTGGTCAGCCCAACCGGGACGACGAAGAAGAGCCCGATCGAGAGCGCCAGCGAAAAAGCGACCGTCAATCCCCAGACCCAGCCGCCGATCTCCTCCTTCTCGCCCTCGTCGTCCTCCTCCATCTGCGCGTTTGCGGAGATCGCCAGGGCGCGGAAGCCGATTTTCAGCGACTCGCCGAGGGCTACGACGCCGCGCAGCACGGGAACCCGCCAGAGGCGGTGGCGCTTCGCCCACGGAACCAGCGGCTCGGAGCTGAGCTCGACCTGGCCCTCGGGGTTGCGCACCGCGACCGCCCAGGTCGAGACACCGCGCATCATCACTCCCTCGAGCACCGCCTGGCCGCCGACCGGCGCGTCGCGCTTGGCGACCATGCCGCCGCCCGGCATGCGGAGCGGGTCCGCCCCGTTCGAGGAGACGGTCTCAGCCGGCGGAGAGCCTGCCTCCGCGCTCATCTCTTACTTGGAGGCCTTGGCGTGCTTGGCAGCGCGCCGCTGGAACCGCTCGACTCGCCCGCCGGTGTCGACGAGCTTCTGCTTGCCGGTGTAGAAGGGGTGGCACTCCGAGCAGAGCTCGAGGTGCAGATCGTCCACCGTCGCGCGGGTGTAGAACTGGTTGCCGCACGAGCAGTGCACGTGGGCGAGCTTGTAGTCGGGGTGAATTCCTGCCTTCATCGCCACCAAGTCTAGAGAAGTGCGCAAGCCGTGCCGGGAGAGCCGTGAGGATCGACCGAGCCGCCACCGCCTTACCGGTGGCGATGCGGTCCAGCCGAAAGCCGAAGGGCCGCCGACGGGGCCGGGAGAAGCGATCTAGCTAACTTATCGGCCCATCGGCCGCCACAAGCCCGAGGAGGACGCAATGCCCCAGTCAGATCAGCGCCACAAGATCGAGTTGCCCGCCGGGACCGTCCGCTACCGCGAGGCCGGCGAGGGCAAACCGGTCGTCTTTGTCCACGGCTTCCTCGTCGACGGCCGGCTCTGGGACGGTGTCGTCGACAACCTCTCCGACCGCTGCCACTGCCTCGCGCCCGACTGGCCGATCGGCGCCCAGCAGATCGCGATGAATCCCGATGCGGACCTCTCCCCCTACGGCATCGCCGACCTGATCGCGAGCTTCCTCGACAAGCTCGACTTGAACGACGTGACGATCGTCGGCAACGATTCCGGCGGCGCGATGTCGCAGGTGCTGGTCACGCGCCATCCAGAGCGGATCGGGCGCCTCGTGCTGACCAACTGCGACACCCACGAGAACTTTCCGCCCGGCGTCTTCAAGGCGATGCCGCCGCTGGCGAAGCTGCCGGGGATGATGCCCGTGATCGCCGCCCCGTTCAGGGTCGGCGCGATCGCCCGGGCCGGCTACAAGCCCTTCGCCAAGACCCCGTTCCCGCCCGAGCTGATCGCCTCCTGGGTCGCCCCGGGCCTCGAAAAGCAGGCCCCCGGCGTGCGCCGCGACCTCAAAAAGGTCACCGAAGGGATGAACAAGCGCTACACCGAAGAGGCAGCCGCGAAGCTGAGCGACAGCGACCTGCCGCTGCTGCTCGCCTGGGCCCCCGGCGACAAGTACTTCCCGCTCAAGTACGCCGAGCGGCTGGCGGGCGAAGTGCCCAACTCAAAGCTCGTCCAGATCCCCGACGCGCGCACCTTCGTCCCGCTCGACCAGCCACGGCGAGTGGCCGACGAGATCGCAGGTTTCGTCTCAGGTTCGTAACAGTTCGTGCAAACTGCGCGCTTTTTCGCTATTTGCACGTTTTTCGTCCGATCGGGGCGGGATGGTTATGTCAACGCCCCCTAACAGGACGGAGAGCCAGACATGGCCAAGGAAATCTTCGACCAGGATCGGCCGACACGGAGGAGTGCGATGGCGAGGCGACTCGACGAGGCCTTTGCGGGCTGCGAGGAGTGGACCCTGGCCCCCGCCTCGCCCCGCCGGGCCGACGTTCTGGACGTCGCCCCCTGGCTGGCCAGCGAAGAGCGTGGCCTCGCCGAAGACCGCCTCCCCCGCGCTGCCTAGCGCCGCTCAGGTCTCCTGATACAACGGCCCGTCGCCACCCTCGGGCAGGGTCAGGCGGCCGCCCTTGGCGGTGATCGCGCCGCACTGGACGCAGTTCGAGGCGGTCACGTGCACGTCGACCTCGGCGGCGCCGTTCTCGAGCTGCTCGTCGGGGATCTCGTAGACCTGGGCCGGGCACATCGAGACCCAGGTCTGGGCGATCTCGCGCGGCACCCTGGTCTGGATGCGGACGTGGTTGGGCGCGTCGTCGCGGGTCGCGTTGCCCGATAGGAAGACCGAGTCGAGCTTGTTGAAGGTGACCTCGTTGTCCGGCTTCGGGTAGCGGTCCTCCGCGTTGCCGATCTGCATCGCCGGCTCGGCGTTGTCCTCGACCTTCATGTGGCCGGGCGGGAAGTTGCCTTTGCTCGCCACGAGCATGTTCGCGACGAGTCCGCCGCGGATCAGCCCCTTGCTCAGCGGCTGCTTCATGTTGCGCGACTTGTAGAGGTCCTTCTCGATCACCGAGTTGCGGATCGCATCGTCGTAGGAGGAGAAGTTGACCGAGTCGATGTCGGCCTTGAGCGACTCGACGATCGCTTCCGCCGCGTACATCCCGGCGTGCATCGCGTAGTGGACGCCGGCGAGTTCGGCGATGTTGACCATCCCGGCAGCGTCGCCGGCGACCAGCATGCCGGGCACCGAGAAGCGCTTCGGCAGCGCCCAGTAGCCGCCCGAGGGGATCGTCTTCGCGCCCCAGCCGACCCGCTTGCCGCCTTCGATGATCTTGGCGATAAACGGGTGCTGCTTGAAACGCTGCAGCTCGTCGTGGACGGAGAACGTGGCGTCGGTGTAGTCGAGCCCGACGACGAGGCCGAAGCAGACCTTGTCCTCGCCCATGGGGTAGATGAAGCTGCCGCCGGCCTCCTTGTATTTGGCGCCCCAGCGCAGCGGCCAGCCGAGCGTGTGGATTACCCGGTCGAGCGGCTTCGGCACCTCCCAGATCTCCTTCACCCCGAGCTCCCACGCCTGCGGGTCGCAGCCCTCGCGCATGTCGAAGTGGTCGTAGGCGGCGTAGGTGAGGTGGCCGATCGTGCCCTCGGCCAGCACCGTCGCCTTGGCGACGACATCGGAGCCGGGCTCGAAGTTGCCCAGCTCTTCGCCCTCCTTGCCGCGGCCGCGGTCGCCCGAGCGCACGCCCTTGACGATCCGGTCCTCGACCAGCAGCTTGTCGGCAGCGGTCTCGGCGAGGATGTAAACGCCCGCCTCTTCGGCTTTCTCGGAGAGGAAGCGGCCCAGTTTCGAGACCGACATCGTGTAGGTGCCCTCTTTGCGGAAGTTGGGCGGCGGCGGCTTCAGCGGGATCGCCGCCTTCGAGGTGAGGAAGTAGGTCGCGTCCTTGGTCACCTCCTGGTAGACCGAAGGCCAATCGCCCGGGTCCATGTCCGGAAACAGCCGCGTCATCGCCGACGGGTCGACGTTGGCGCCGGAGAGCAGGTGCGCGCCGGCGACTTTGCCCTTCTCGATCACCGCGACCGGAACTTCGCCCAGCTGCTCGGTCAGCTCCGGCTCGTGCTCGAGCAGCTGCATCAATTTGTTCGCGCAGGCGAGCCCCGCCGGGCCGCCGCCGACGATCGCCACCCCGACCTCGATCCGGTCGTCGACCGGATCGGTCGGCGGGCCGATCACGTCGGCGGAGTCGAACGGCGGTGGGAAGTCGATCGGCTTTACGGCAGGCATCGCTTGCTCCTTTGCTGCGGCCGAGCTTGCGCTCAGCCGCCCTTCTTCGCTTTGATCGCCTCGGTCAACTTGGGGACGATCTTGTGCAGATCGCCGACCACGCCGAGGTCCGAGAACTCGAATATCGGCGCGTTCTGGTCCTTGTTGATCGCGAGGATGTTCTCCGAGCTCTGCATCCCGACCTTGTGCTGGATCGCGCCGGAGATGCCGGCGGCCAGGTAGAGCTTCGGCGCGACCGTCTTGCCGGTCTGGCCAATCTGGGCCGCGTAGGGGTACCAGCCGGCGTCGACCACTGCGCGAGTCGCCGCAACGGCGCCGCCCATCGACTCGGCCAGTTCCTCGCACTGCTTGAAGCCCTCGGCTGCGCCCAGGCCGCGACCGCCGCCGACGAGGATCTCGGCGTCCTCGATGTTGACGTCGGCGCCGCGCTGCTCGCCGCGCTGGACCATCGTCGCCTTGGTCGACCAGGGCGAGAGCTCGACCTCGACGTCGATGACCTCGGCCGTGCCGCCGCTCTCGTTGGCGTCGAACGCGTTGAGCCGGCCGATGATGATGCCCGGCTCGGAGACGTAGCCGACGTCGGCGATCTCGGAGTCCTGCAGGATCGGGCGCTCAGCGACGAGCTTGCCGTCCTGCACCTTGACCGCGGTCACCTCCATCGTCACGCCGGCGTTCAGACGAGCGGTGAGCCCGGCGCCGATCTCGAAGCCGAGCAGGCCGCCGCCGAAGAGGGCGTAGCTGAAGCCCTCGTCCTGGATCACCTTCGCCATCGCGTCGACGATCGGCTGGGCGAGGCCCTCGGGCACGCTCTTGGCCCGGTAGACCTTCGCCGCGCCCCAGTTGCCGAGCGCGGCGCAGGCGTCGTCGGCGATGTCGCCGACGACCAGCGCCGCAGCCTCGCCACCGACCTCGCCGGCCAGCTTGGCCGCCTCGGAGATCGCCCCGAGTGAGTTCTTGTTGAAGTCGCCCTCGTCGTCGTGGAGGGCGTAGGTCAGAATGCCTGCCATCTAGATCAGCTTCCTCTCGTCGAGCCAGGCGACGATCTTTTCGACCGTCTCGTTGGTGTCCTCGTCCTCGATGATCTCGCCGGCCTGCTTCTCCGGCGGCGGGTTGAGCGCCAGCACCGAGGTCTTCGAGCCGGCCTCGCCGACCATCCCGCCTTCGATCCCGACGTCGCCGGTGGCCTTGCCGTCGAGCGGCTTTTTCTTCGCCCCCATGATCGCTTTCAGGCTCGGGTAGCGGGGCTCGTTGATCGCGTCACCGACGCTGATCACGGCCGGCAGCTCGACCTCGACCGTGTCGTAGCCGTACTCGGCCTGGCGCTCGCAGCGCAGCTTGCCGTCGGTGATGTCGATCTTGATCACCTGGGTCAGCGAGGGCATCTGCAGGTGGTCGGCGACGACGGCGCCGATCGTGTAGCACTCGCCGTCATCGGACTGCTGGCCGAGCAGGACCAGGTCCGGGCTCTCGGACTCGAGCACCTTGGCCAGCGAGTAGCCGGTGGCGCAGACGTCGGAGCCGGCGAGCGCGTCGTCGGAGAGGTGCACCGAGCGGTCGGCGCCCAGCGCCACCGCCTTGTGCAGCGCGCGGACCGCGGAGTCGGGGCCCATCGTCACGGCGACGACCTCGTCGACCGGGATCGCGCCGCCCTCCTTGATCTGCATGGCGGCCTCGATGGCGTGGGTATCGAACGGGTTGAGGTTCTTCTCGCCGCCACGGTCCAACCGCATCGTTCCTGGGTCGATGCGCTTCTGGACTGCGGCGTCCGGAACCTCCTTGACCAGGACGCAGATCTTCAACTTTCAAGCCTCCTTGGCTGTCTCTCTCGACGGTTGACTGATCAGTCAATCAGTCTATCTATGCATCAGGACGTGTGCAGTTCAAGTACGTGCGATTCGTCACTCATACAGCGGGATCTACTCGTTTGCGTGGCGCTCGGCGGCGCCCTTCTCGATGAACTCGACGATCTCCTCGGTGCCGGCGCCGGGCGTGAACACGGCGGCGACGCCGAGCTGCTTCAGCTCGGGGATGTCCTCGGCCGGGATCGTGCCCCCGACGGTGACCAGGACGTCGTCGACGCCCTGTGCCTTGAGCAGCTCGACGATCCTGGGGACCAGGGTCATGTGGGCGCCGGAGAGGATCGAGAGGCCGACCGCGTCGGCGTCCTCCTGGATCACCGTCTCGGCGATCTGCTCCGGCGTCTGGTGCAGGCCGGTGTAGATCACCTCCATGCCCGCGTCGCGCAGCGCCCTGGCGATGATCTTGGCGCCGCGGTCGTGCCCGTCCAAGCCGGGCTTGGCGACGACGACGCGGATCTTGCGGGCGGTGGCGGTGCTCATCGGCGCGCGAACCCTAGCGGGTGGCTAGAAGACGGGACTCTCCGTATACGTCCCGAAAACCTCTTGCAGGGCGGCGATCATCTCGCCCTCGGTGGCGCGGGCGCGGGCGGCGGAGATGATCGGCGGCATCAGGTTGGCGTCGGTGGCGGCGGCGGCTTTGAGCTCGGCCAGGGCGGACTCGACCGCGGATCCGTCGCGAGCGGACTTGGTCGCCGCCAGGCGGTCGGCCTGCTTTCGTTCGAGCTCCGGGTCGATGCGCAGGATCGGCGTCTCGGGCTCGTCGTCCTGGACGAAGTCGTTGACGCCGACGACGATCCGCTCCCGCTCGTCAACCTCGCGTTGGTAGGCGAAGGAGGCGTCGGCGATCTCGCGCTGGGGGAAGTTGCGGCGGATCGCCTCGACCATCCCCCCGAGCTCGTCGATGCGGGCGAAGTAGTCATAGGCGGCGGCCTCCATCTCATCGGTCAGCTGCTCGACGAACCAGGAGCCGCCCAGGGGATCGGGTGTGTTGGCGACGCCGGATTCGAAGGCGATCACCTGCTGGGTGCGCAGCGCAACCCGCACCGCCTCCTCGGTCGGCAGCGCCAGCGCCTCGTCGAAGGAGTTGGTGTGCAGCGACTGGGTGCCGCCGAGCACTGCTGCCAGCGCCTCGATCGAGGTGCGCACGACGTTGTTGAGCGGCTGCTGGGCGGTCAGCGAGACACCCGCGGTCTGGGCATGGAAGCGCAGCCGCATCGACTCCTCGCGCTTTGCCCCGTAGGTCTCTTTCATCTCCCGGGCCCAGATCCGCCTTGCGGCGCGGTACTTGGCGATCTCCTCGAAGAAGTCGACGTGGGCGTTGAAGAAAAACGAGAGGCGCGGGGCGAACTCGTCGACGTCGAGGCCGCGCTCGATTGCCCGCTCGACGTAGGTGAGGCCGTCTTTGAGCGTGAAGGCGAGCTCCTGCTGGGCGGTCGAGCCCGCCTCCCTGATGTGGTAGCCGGAGATCGAGACCGGGTGCCAGCGCGGCATCTTCTCCGTGCACCACTCGACCATGTCGGTGACCAGGCGCAACGCCGGCTCAATCGGGAAGCACCACTCTTTCTGGGCGATGTACTCCTTGAGAATGTCGGTCTGGATCGTGCCGGCGAGCTGCTCGGGGGGAGTTCCCTGCTCCTCCCCGACCAGGACGTAGAAGGCGAGCAGGATCGCCGCCGGGGCGTTGATCGTCATCGAGGTGCTGACGCCGCCCAGGGGGATGCCCTCGAAGAGCTTTTCCATGTCGTCGAGCGTGTCGACGGCGACGCCCTCGCGGCCGACCTCGCCGAGGCTGCGCTCGTGGTCGGAGTCGTAGCCCATCAGGGTCGGCATGTCGAAAGCCGTGGAGAGGCCGGTCTGGCCGTGGCCCAGCAGGTAGTGGAAGCGCTCGTTGGTCTCCTCGACGGTGCCGAAGCCGGCGAACTGGCGCATCGTCCAGAGGCGACCCCGGTACATCGACTCATACGGCCCGCGGGTGAAGGGATAGGCGCCGGGGGCGCCGATCGTCTGCTCGGGGTCGGCCGGGGCGCGCTCGGGCCCGTAGAGCGGCTCGATCGGGTGCCCGGAGAGCGTCTTGCGCTCCACCTCCCCATCCTCGGTTGCAGGCCGCTGCCGCGGCTCGGTAGCCATGGGAACAGTCTAGGCGGGGCGCCTTTGTCGGGCTATACCTGACAAAGGCGCCCCGTCAGCGGCGGCGAGCGGCGATGCGCGAGGCGCCGAAGCCGGCGGTCGTCGCCAGCAGGGTGACCGCGACCGCGACCAGGCGGCGGCCGAGGCGCTCGAAGCGCATCGTCTGCCAGCCCTCCTCGCGGGCGATCTCGGCCAGGGGCGGGTCGGGATTGACGACGACCGGGTTGCCGACCGCGCGCAACATCGGCAGGTCGGAGATCGAGTCCGAGTAGGCGAAGGACTCGGCCAGCCCGATCCCGTGCGCGGCGGCGAAGGCCTCCATCGCCTCGACCTTGCCGGGGCCGTAGACGAAGGGACCGTCGAAGCGGCCGGTGAAGGCGCCCGCGTCGTCGACCTCGTAGCGGGTGCCGATGCCGCCGTCCATGCCGAGCACCGCGGCGAGCGGCTCGACCACGCCGTTGCCGGCGGCGCTGACGATGAAGGTGGCGCGGCCGGCGTCCCGGTGGGCGTTGACCTCGTCCAGCATCTGCGGGTAGACGCGCGGCAGGATCGCCGCCATCACCTCGGGGTTCATCCGCTCGACCGTCCGCGCCGGCACCCCCGCGATCAGCTCGCGGACGACGCGCAGGACCTCGGTCGTGCGCTCGTCGGTGGTGCCGCGCAGGCGGTAGCGCAGGTGCTCGAATCCCCAGCTCGCCAGCTGCCGCCGCCCGACGATCCCGTGCCGGGTCGCGACCCGGGCGAACTGCATCCCCGAAGACCCCGCCATCAGGGTCTTGTCGAGGTCAAAGAAGGCAGCGGCGCGCTGCAAAGGCTCAGACCTCGATGACTATCGCGTCGCCCTGTCCACCACCGGAACAAATGGCAGCCACGCCCAGTCCGCCGCCCCTTCTACCCAACTCGTGGACCAGGGAGCCCACGATGCGGGCGCCGGAGGCGCCGATCGGGTGGCCGAGGGCGATCGCGCCGCCGTTGACGTTGACCTTGTCCTCGTCGACGCCGAGCATCCGCATCGAGTTGAGCGCGACCGAGGCGAAGGCCTCGTTGATCTCCCAGACATCGACGTCCTCGGGGCTCTTGCCGATCTTCTCGAGCGCCTGCTTGGCGGCGTTGGCGGGCGTCTTGGCCAGGTAGGGAAAGTCGTCGGCCACGGTGCCGTAGGAGAGGACGCGGGCGAGCACCGTCCTGCCTTCCTTCTCGGCCCAGTCGGCGGAGGCGGCGACGATCGCGCCGGCGCCGTCGTTGACCCCGGGCGCGTTGCCGGCCGTGTGGGTCGCGTCCTCGCCGCCGATCGCGCGCAGCCCGGCGAGCGTCTCGATCGTGGTCTCGGCGCGGATCGCCTCGTCGGCCTCGATCGTGTTCTCGCCCTTGCGCGAGCGCACGGTGACGCCGACGATCTCGTCGGCGAGGCGGCCGGCCTCGGTCGCCTCGGCGGCGAGCCGGTGCGAGCGCTCGGCGAATCTGTCCATGTCGGCGCGGGTGATCTCGAGCTCGTTGGAGACCACGCTCGCCTCGTTGATCATCTGCTGTTCGGTAAAGGGGTTGGTGAGCCCGTCGTGGACCATCGAGTCGATCGTCTCGACGTGGCCCATGCGGTAGCCGAAGCGGGCGCCCGGCAGCAGGTGCGGCGCGCCGCTCATCGACTCCATGCCGCCGGTCACGGCGACCTCGGTGTCGCCGGCGCGGATCGCCATGTCGGCGAGGCCGAGCGAGCGCATGCCCGAGGCGCAGACCTTGTTCACGGTCTCCGAGGGCACCTCCTTGGGGATGCCGCCCTTGATCTGGGCCTGGCGCGAGGGGATCTGGCCCTGGCCGGCCTGCAGGACCTGGCCGAAGACGACCTGCTCGACCTGCTCGGCGTCGACGCCGGAGCGCTCGAGGGCGGCTTCGATCGCCTGCCCACCGAGGTCGGTGGCGTCGAGTGAGGAGAGGGTCCCGCCCATCTTGCCGAAGGGCGTGCGTGCGGTTCCGAGGATTACGGTGCTGGGCATCTGGCGGCCTTTCTTTGCCTTGTTTTTGTGCCGGGTTTCGGCTCGGACAGGGCCGCAAGGCCCTGGCGGGACGATAGCGCGACCGCACACGGGGCAACGTGACCATGTGCATAGACTCGGCGCCGTGAATGTCGCCGTCAGCCAGGAGCGCCCGGAGGAGGCAGCCGCGGATCTCGTCGTCGCCGGCCTCTACGAGGGTGAGGAGCCGCCGGGGGAGCTCGCCTCGGCGCCGGGCGCGGGCGACGCCAAGGGCGGCTTCCAGAAGCTCACCCTGCTGCGCCCCGGACAGCCCGAGCGGCTGCTCATCGTCGGCCTCGGCAAGCGCGAGGAGGCTGACCCGGAGCGGATCCGGCTCGCCGCCGCGGTCGCCGCCAAAGAGGCGGCGAAGCTGGAGACCCCGTCGGTCGCCTGGCTGCTGCCCGAGTGCGGCGACGACGAGGCGACCGCCGGCGCCCTGGTCACCGGCACGATCCTCGCCGCCTACCGCTTCGACCGCTTCAAGAGCAGCGCGCCCGACCAGCCGCCCCCGGCGGGAATCGAGTCGCTGACGCTGCTCGCGCCGCAGGCCGTCGCCGGCGCAACCGAGGCGGCCCGCATCTGCGCCGCGGCGCAGAACCGCGCCCGCGACCTGCAGAGCCTCCCCTCCAACGTCGCCACTCCCTCCTTCCTCGCCCGCCATGCGCGCGAGATCGCCTCCCACCACGAGGGCGTCACAACCGAAGTGCTCGGGCGCGAGGAGATCGCCGCCAAGGAGATGGGCGGCCTCGTCGCGGTCAGCCAGGGCACGGCAGAGGAGCCGAAGCTGATCGTGATGCGCTACGCCGGCGGCGGCTCCGGCCCCACGCTAGGCATCGTCGGCAAGGGCGTCACCTTCGACACCGGCGGCATCTCGCTGAAGCCGTCGGCCTCGATGCATGAGATGAAGATGGACATGTCGGGCGCCGCCGCGGTGCTCGAGGCGGTCGGCGCGATCGCCGAGCTGGGCCTCGCAGTCGAATTGCTCGCGGTCGTGCCGGCGACCGAGAACATGCCCTCCGGCACGGCGATCAAGCCCGGTGACGTGATCACCCAGTACAACGGCAAGACGGTCGAAGTGAACAACACCGACGCCGAGGGCCGCCTGATCCTCGCCGACGCACTCGCCTACGCAGTCGAGCTCGGCGCCGAGCAGATCGTCGACCTCGCCACGCTGACCGGCGCCGTGCTGATGGCGCTCGGCTCGACCTACGCCGGCCTCGTCTGCAACGACGACGAGCTGGCGGGTGCGGTCGAGGCAGCGGGCCGGGAGAGCGGCGAGCTGGTCTGGCGCCTCCCCCTGCACCCCGAGTACCTGGAGCTGATGAAGGGGACCGTCGCCGACCTGACCAACACCGGCGCCAAGCGCAAGGCGGGGACGATCACCGCCGGGGCGTTCCTCGCCGAGGCCGTCGGCGAGACCCCCTGGGCGCACGTCGACATCGCCGGCACCGCCTGGGACGTCGGCCGCCCCTACACCGGCAACGACGCCAGCGGCTTCGGCGTCAGGCTGCTGGTCGAGCTCGCCCGCGAGCTCTCCGCCTAGCCCCTGCATGTACGCCGCAGTGGCCCACGATTGATCGCAGCTTTTCCGTGCTATAGCCCCGACAATGCTTCAATCGACAATGATGAATCCGGTCGGCTAACAGGAGGAGACGATGGCCACGGCGGCTGAGGTGCAAGCGCGGGACAAGATCTTCATCGGCGGCGAGTGGGTCGCGCCGCGGGGCAGCGAGACGATCGAGGTGATCAACTCGACCACGGAGGAGGTCATGGCGACGATCCCGGCCTGCGGCGCCGAGGACGCCGACCTCGCCGTGCGCGCCGCCCGCGAGGCCTTCGAGCCCTGGTCGCAGACGTCGCGCGAGGAGCGCGCCGGCTACCTGGCGGCAATCGCCGCGGGACTCGGCGAGCGCTCCGACGAGATCGCCGCCACCGTGACCGCCGAGCTCGGCATGCCGCTGAAGCTGAGCAAGATCATCCAGGCGGGCCTGCCGACGGCGCAGTTCGCAGCGATGCCCGGGTTGATCGAGGAAGTCGCCTGGGAGGAGGAGATCGGCCACTCACGCGTGCTACGCGAGCCGGTCGGCGTGCTCGGCGCGATCACCCCGTGGAACTTCCCGCTCAACCAGATCGCCGCCAAGGTCGCCCCCGCTCTCGCCGCCGGCTGCACCGTCGTGCTCAAGCCGAGCGAGGTGACGCCGCTCAACGCCCTCATCCTCGCCGAGGTGATCGAGGCCGCCGGCCTGCCCGCCGGCGTCTTCAACCTGATCACCGGCCTCGGCCCGGTCGTCGGCGAGGCGATCGCCGGCCACCCCGAGGTCGACATGGTCTCCTTCACCGGCTCGACCCGGGCCGGTCGGCGCGTCTCCGAGCTCGCCTCGGCGACGGTCAAGCCGGTCGCGATGGAGCTCGGCGGCAAGTCGCCGAACGTGATCCTCGACGACGCCGACCTCGCCAAGGCCGTCCCCGACGGCGTCGCCAAGTGCTTCCTCAACTCGGGCCAGACCTGCAGCGCGCTGACCCGGATGCTGGTCCCGCGCGAGAAGCTGGCCGAAGCTGAGAAGCTGGCAGTCGAAGCAGCCGAGAGCTTCACCCCCGGCGACCCGTTCGAGGACTCGACCCGGCTCGGCCCGCTGGTCTCCGACGTACAGCGCGAGCGCGTCCGCGGCTACATCGAGAAGGGCGAGGCCGAAGGGGCGAAGCTGCTGACCGGCGGCGCCGCGCCCCCGGAGGGCCTCGAGAAGGGCTACTTCGTCCGCCCCACCGTCTTCTCCGATGTGACGCCGGAGATGACGATCGCCCAGGAGGAGATCTTCGGCCCGGTGCTGGTCATCCAGCCCTACGAGGACACCGACGACGCGGTGCGGATCGCCAACGAGACCGTCTACGGCCTCGCCGGCGGCGTCTGGTCAGCCGACACCGAGCGCGCGATCTCGGTCGCCAAGCGGATCCGCACCGGCCAGGTCGAGATCAACGGCGCCGCCTTCAACCCGCTCGCCCCCTTCGGCGGCTACAAGCAGTCCGGCCACGGCCGCGAGAACGGGCGCTACGCGATCGAGGAGCTGCTGCAGGTGAAGTCGCTGCAGCTTTAGGCGGGTGGTTGGG
>Ga0210085_1000041_pt1 | contig 58061 bp, 55 predicted proteins | sample China_Galinas_PW_5_FD_184866 | JGI IMG/M metagenome (GOLD analysis project Ga0210085, IMG submission 184866) | Wetland microbial communities from San Francisco Bay, California, USA, that impact long-term carbon sequestration - China_Galinas_PWC_D1... | ecosystem: Environmental > Aquatic > Marine...
TTGGCGCAGGACTCGGCGCAATCGGTGACGCTGCGTATCATCGATCGCGGACCCGGGATCCCGCTCGAAGCCACCGAAAAGGTCTTCGAGCCCTTCTTCCGCCTCGAGGGATCCCGCGGGCGCGACTCGGGTGGGACCGGCCTCGGACTCGGCATCGCCCGGGACATCGCCCGCGCCCATGGCGGCGACTTGGTGCTCAGTAATCGACCCGAGGGTGGACTGATCGCAGAGCTGAAGCTCCCGCGTTGAACCTCACCCATTATCCGTCCCATAGTGATTTTATTTGGATCTCGTGGTTTTAACTTTACCGTGGCGAGTGCCCGTGCGCGGGCCAGCATCCTGAGCGATTTGCCTGCGCAGCGTTAGCGCCAAGGCTTGGAGCTCACGCAAATCCGGGGTAAGTCGATCCGCTTGCGTCTGCAGCCGATCCGCCAGCTTCGTGGCTCCGGCTTCAGCCAGACCTTTCGCTGCCTTGCGTAGCTGTTTGCGGATCTGGTCATCCCAATGCGGGACCGCAGCCAATGCGGCTTCGACCGCATAGTAAGCCGAAATGAGGTGACGATTCTCCAGCACCAGGCTCGTATGGAGCTCCTTCAGCGCCGTTTCCAGCGCTTGTTGTGCCCGTTCCTGTCCCTCTTTCCCGGAGCTCAGCAGTGACAGGACCTCATCCACTCGCTGTTCCGTGAGGCCCACCGGCAGCCATTCGGTACGCCGGGCCTTTGCCTGTAGATTGCGGACTTTCCCACCGGTCTTTCCCGGCTCGGGTCTGGGGACCAGGTCCGGAGCGTCCAGCTGAACCTGGAGCAGCTGCACCTTTACCGGCAGCCACAGCTCACTGTCGCTGCGATAGGAGTCCGGCAACGGCGATGCGGCGCCCTCCCCTTCCTGCAAGCGGCGCAGCTCACGGTCTAACTGCTCGATATCCGTACGCGCCGCGTCCGGTACGCCGCCGCGTACCAACTCCAGAACACTGCGCAGTTGGTCCATGATGCGTTGGCCGGCGAGCAGCCCGGGTACCGCCTCGGTATCGGGTAGTGGCTCGGTGGATACGGTGGCTACGATATCCGCCTCGGGCGAGTCTGGGGCCGCGGGCTGCGCCATGAGAAGCGATGGTACGAAGAGCGACAACCAAGCCGATCGAATTGGTTTCATGGTCTCATCCCGAGGAATTCACAGGGTGCAGTTAGAAGTGGCAAGTATTCTGATCTATCATTCGGCTCCGGAGCTTCCGAGATCATTGGGCCACGGTGCGTACGACCAAAACTGACTAAAGAGACCGGAACGAGCATTTTCCGAAGCCGAGCTCGTGCTCCCTGGCGGCGCAACAGCGAAGGGATACGGCGGACAGATCGCGCGAGAAGTATCTCACAAACCAGGGCGCGGGCTGGAAGCGGGATGGCAATGGCTGTCTGGCCCCGTGGAGCACCGCGACCATCATGAGCCGCCAAACGCTGGTGCAGCGCATCGGTGCCATGCAATACCAATAGACGATGTAAATGCAGGAGATCTGCACCATGACCACTGATCCCAAACCAAGCATGAGCAACACGGGCGGCCAGCGGGGCCTGCGCGGGGGTGCGACCCTCCTCGTGGTTGCCTTGCTCCTCGGAGTTCTGCTCCTGCTCGTGGACTTCCGGGAAGAGCCATCGAATTACTACGAATCGGCAAGGGTACCAATCACCGAGGCGGCGAGAGCCCTGGAAGAGACCTATGACGACGAAAGCCTTCTCTTGCAGAACTTCAAGACCGTTCATGACCGGCTCAACAGCGCCATTGCCCTCTTGGGTCAAGCCGAGCGCCTCGACCCGGAAGACAAGCGGCAGATCGAAGTCCTGGAAGGGAAGTTGCGGGGACTGGAGGACCCCAGCGAGATACTCGACAAGAACCCAAAGGCCCTCGAACGAGCTTATCATGAGCTGACGGGGCAGCTCGAAGCGCTGGCGCGAAAGCTGGAAAACCGCCAACCCTGACCGCGCATGGATCCGTCCCGACGCTTTCGGACCTCACTAGCATACCGCCCGCCTTCCCTCGATCGATTCGCTGCCGCCTGCAGGTCCTCCGCAAGCGATCGGGAGGTTGCCCGGTGAACCTCCGCGACATCCTCCTGCAGATCGCCCAGGTAGCCGCGGTGCTGTTGCTGTCGCCGCTGCTGCAGGGATTCATCCACCGGTACGAGGAGCGCATGCAACGCGCCCGCGGGCCATCTCTTATCCAGCCCTACCGCGACCTGTGGAAGCTGTTTCACAAGGAGCTGGTGATCCCCGAGGGTGCCTCTGGAATCCATTTCCTCGCGCCGGTGGCGGCCTTCACCGCGATGCTCATCGTACCGATGCTGATCCCGGTGCTTACCAATTTTCCGTTGCCCTTGTCGAACATGGGCGACATCCTGGGCGGCGGTCTGATCCTGACCCTGGGCGGATTCTTCATCACTCTGGCCGGACTCGATTCGGGCAGCGCCTACGGCGGTATCGGCTCCAGCCGCAGCGTGATGATTACCATCCTCGCCGAGCCGACGCTGATCCTGGTGTTCGTCGGCATCACCCTGCTGGCCAATTCGATGCTGCCGTTCGTGGTCAACCACCTGCTGGTGGGTGATCTCTCGGTGTACTGGAGCCCGGCGCACGTGTTCCTGGTGTGTGCCTTTTTCATCCTGTTGCTGGTCGAGACCGACCGCATGCCGATCCACTCCAGCACTCACATCGAGGTGTACATGATCGAGGAGGCACGCATCCTGGAGTATTCCGGGCCTCTGTTGGCGTTGCTGCGCTGGGCCTCGGCGATGAAGCAATTCATCCTGTACACCATCTTTTGCAACGTGCTGCTGCTGCCCTGGGGCCTGTCGATCCAGGGCACGGCGCTCGGCACCCTGGGCGCGACGGTCGCGGTGCTGGGCAAGTTCGCGCTGATCGCTTCTCTGGTGATCCTGGTGGAGACCACGCAGTCACGGTTGCGTTTCTACCGCTACCAGGAACCGTTGGCCGCCTCCTTTCTGCTGGCCGCGCTGGCGGTGATCGCCAACCAGATCCGCTGAGACCAGATCATGATACTGCCGCACTTCTCACCGCTGGCCGCCTCCTTCTTCGGCCTGCTGGCGATCGCCAGCCTGCTGCTCGCCTTCGTAATGCTCGGCTCGCGCTGGCTGCGCGATTACATGTATGCCTTCGGCCTCCAATCCTGGCTGATCGCCCTGATCTCGGTGGGTGTCGGCCATTACGAGAACTATCCGGAGCTGTACCTGGTGGCGCTGCTCACCGTGCTGTTCCGCGGCCTGCTGCTGCCCTATCTGATCCTGCGCATCCTGCGGCGGCTGCACGCCGACCGCGAGCTGCACGAGATCGTGCAGCCGGCCAGTGCCCTGGTGCTGGGTGCGGCGGCGGTAGTGCTGGCCCTGGCGGTGGCCTATCGCATCGCCGAGGCCCTGGGCGATCCGGGCAATCCGGTGATCATCCTGGCACTGACCGTGATGCTGTCGATGAAGCTGATCGGCTTCCTGATGCTATCGGTTCGCCACGAGGCGATCAGCCAGATCCTCGGCCTGATGATCCTGGAGAACGGCATCTTTCTCGGTTCCCAGATCCTGATTCCGGGCATGCCGCTGCTGATCGAGCTGGTGATCCTGTTCGATCTGCTGGTGGCGGTGGCCTCGTTCGGCGTGCTGGCGCGCTACCTGATGGAACATGCCGGCACCACCAGCAGCCTGCAGCTGAGAAAGCTGGTCGGATGAGCCTGGCCCTGGCCGCCATCGTCCTGATCGCGCCGCTGGTCGCGGTGGTCGGCTGCCTGGTGCTGCGCTCGCCACGCGCAGCGGAAATGCTCAACCTGGCGGCCTCCCTGGTGACCGCGGGCGCGGCGCTCCCGCTGCCCTTCCTGGCGTCTCCGGCGCAGACCGGGCTGGACGGCTATCTGCTGGTGGACCGGTTCGGCGCCTGGGTGGTGCTGTGCGCCGCCCTGGTCTATCTGCTGGCCTCGATCTATGCCATCAGCTACATGCGCCTGCTCGATGAGGCGCAGCGCCTGCCGCGCTTCTACGCTCTGTTCGCCGGGTTCGCCTGGACGACTCTGGCCGCGCCGCTGATGAACGATGCCGGGGTGTACTGGATTGCGGTGGAGCTGACCACTCTGGTCAGCACCTTCCTGGTGGGTTTCGAGCGCGTGGCGGAGAGCGTAGAGGCGGCCTGGAAATACATCATCCTGGTGTCCGCCGGGCTGAGCTTGGCCTTGCTCGGTACAGTGCTGTTCTATTGGGCTGGCACCAGCGCCCTGGGGCCGCATTACCAGATGACCTGGGAAGCCCTCGGGCATGTCGCGTCGCACCTGAATCCGACCCTGGTGACCCTGGCCTTTCTACTGGTGCTGGTCGGTTACGGGACCAAGGTCGGCCTCGCGCCGATGCACCCCTGGCTGCCGGACGCGCACAGCGAGGGCCCGGCACCGGTCTCGGCGCTCTTGTCCGGCGCCTTGTTGAACGCCGCGATGATCGGCATCATGCGCTACCTGAGCATCGCCGAGCAGGCCGGCGCCGGCAGTGTGCCGCGTGTCGCGCTGATCGCGCTCGGCACCCTCTCGTTGCTGGTCGCTGCCCTGTTCATCGTGCGCCAGCGCGGCGTGAAGCGCCTGATGGCCTATTCCAGTGTCGAGCACATGGGCGTGATCGCGCTCGGCTTCGGCTTCGGCGGCCCCCTGGGGGTTGGCGGTGCCCTCTATCACATGCTCAACCACGCGCTGAACAAGTCGCTGATGTTCTTCGGCGCCGGCTCCATGATGCGTGCCTACGGCACCAAGGACATGACGGAGATCCGCGGGGTCGGGAGGCATTTTCCGATCGCCGGCGCACTCTGGCTGGCCGGCGCGGTCGCCATCACCGGGGCACCGCCGTTCGGTATGTTCCTGTCGGAGCTGGCGATTCTGCGGGCGGGCATCACATCGAACGCCTGGGTCACCGGCCTCATGCTGGTGCTGTTGGTGGTGATCTTCGCTGGCTTCCTCAACCACTTCCGGGTCATGTATTTCGACGACGCCCCCGCGCAAGCACCCAAGAAGCAGGCGGTCGACGGCTGGAGTCTAACCGCGATGGCGCTGTGCCTGGTCCCGCTCCTGGTGCTCGGGATGTGGTGGCCGGCGGCCTTTTCGAGCCTGTTCCACGCGGTGTATGCGACTCTGCTGAGGGGGATGCCCTGATGCGCGGTACAGAAAGCCACAACATCCATGTCGGGGAGCTGTCCGCCGCCTGTACGCGCGCCCTTGGCGAAGGCGGACGGATGCAGATGGCCTGGGCTTACTGGCCGCCCGCCGCCGAGGAACCGGAGCTGTGCTATCTGCTGGCGCCGGGACCCAAGCGTCCTTTCGTGCTCTGGCGGGCTCGCCCCGAGGGCGCAGCGGTCCCCAGCCTGGCACAGCAGACGCCCTTGCTCGGCTGGTACGAGCGCGAGATTACCGACCTCTTCGGCGTGCGTTTCGAGGGGCATCCCGATCCTGCGCCGCTGGTGCTGCATCCCGGCGCCCGCCCGGCACATCCGCCGCTCGATCCGCGCTTTCCCGAGCAGGCGATGGCCTTCGAGTCCTTGCCGCCGGAGCTGCCCGCGGTCAGCGGAGGCGATGTCCAGTTGCTGCCGTTCGGCCCGGTGCGTGCCGACGTGGTCGAGTCCGCACGCTTCTTCTTTCTGTATGTCGGCGAGCACATCCTGCACTATCAGCCGCAGTTGTTCTTCAAGCACCGCGGTATGGAGAAGCGCTTCGAGGGTCGCGATCCGGAACAGGCGGTGGTGCTGGCCGAGCGGGTTTCGGGCGTCGGCAGCGTCGCCCATGCCCTTGCTTATTGCCAGGCGGTCGAAGCGGCCGCCGGGGTCGAGGTACCGAAGCGCGCCCGACGCCTGCGCGTGCTGCTGGCCGAGATGGAGCGCCTGTACAACCACCTGCATTACTTCGGCCATCTCGCCGATACAACAACCCTGAAGGTGGGGCAGGCGCAGGGCAAGCTGTTGGAGGAGAAGGCCAAGCAGATCAACGCCCGGCTCACGGGCAGCCGGCTGCTGCGCGATCTGCTGCGGCCCGGCGGGCTGCGCCGCGACCTGTCACCCGGCCACGAGCTGACGCACGACCTGGGTGCGCTGCAGCGCGAGATCGGCCCCTATCTAAGCAATCTGGAACGTACTACCAGCTATCGCGACCGCCTGCACGACACAGGGGTGCTGGATCGACAAACCGCCTTCGATCAGGGCGCCACCGGGCCGGTCGAGCGCGCCTCCGGTCTGGACCGCGACCTGCGTCGAGATTCTCCCTATGCCGGCTATGCCGGGGTGGATCTGTGGGTTCCGGTGCACACCACCGGCGACGCCCATGCCCGTGCCCGGGTGCGCGCCGAGGAGATCGACGCCAGTATCGAGGTGATCCTGCGTCTGCTGCCGAAATTGGCCGCCGACAGCGCGATCCGGAACGAGGTCGCGCTGCCGCCGGGTGCCGAGGGTCTGGGCTGGGCGGAGTCGCCGCGCGGATCTCTGTACTACGCGGTGCATTGCGACGAGGCGGGGCGCCTGCGGCGTGTCAAGATCAAGTCGCCGTCCTTCTCCAACTGGCGCGTGTTCCCATACACTGTGCATGGCAGCAACATGATGGACTACGCCATCAACGAGGCCAGCTTTGGCCTCACCATCGCCGGCTGCGATCGATAGGGACGAAGCCGATGCCGATCTGGACCTGGTTTGGACTGAAGGCGGGCAAGGCGACCACCGCCTGGCCGCGGGCCGATGGCGACGACGGTCAGGCCGGGGTGCTCGGCATGCCGCGCTTCGATCCGGCGCGCTGCAAGAGCGGCTGCCGCGACTGCGTGGATGCCTGTCCCAGCGGTGCGCTTTCCCTGGCGCCGGCGGAGGTCCCGATCGGCATCGACTACAGCCGCTGCATCGTGTGCCAGCTGTGTACTGAGGTGTGTCCAGAAGGCGCTCTCACGCCCTCCGGCGACTGGGCCTTCGGGGTGCGGCGGCGCGAGGACCTGGTGTGGCGACGGGCGGTCGAATCGCCCACCGGGCAAAGGTTGCAGAAACGCCTGAGGGCCTTGCGGCGCAGCCTGCACATCCGCCACCTGGACGCCGGCTCGTGCAACGGCTGCGAGTCCGAGCTGCAGGCGCTGAACAATCCCTTCTACAACCTGCACCGCCTGGGCATCTTCTTTACCCCCTCGCCGCGCTTTGCCGATCTGCTTCTGGTGACCGGCCCGGTCACCGCTGCCATGCGCGACCCCTTGCTCAATACCTTTCAGGCGATGCCCGAGCCGCGCCTGATGATGGCTTGCGGTACCTGCGCCGTCTCCGGCGGTGTCAGCGGCGGCGGTTACTGCACCGGTCAGGGCATCGACGAGCTGGTGCCGGTCGATCTGTACCTGCCGGGCTGTCCGCCCAACCCGGCCGCCGTCATCGAGGGATTGCTGGTGTTGCTGGCCCGACTGCCGCAAGCCGTCCAGGGAGGCCGCAGTGAGTCTTGAGCTGATCGCCGTGGGCGCCGGCGCCTGGATCGCTGCCACCCTTTCGAGTCTGGCCGGTGCCCGTTGTGTATCCCGTGCGCTGGTGGTCGAGGGGGCGCTGCTGCTCCTGGCCGGCGCCATCCTCGCCCTGCCCCACGGCACGGCTCCGGTGAGTCTAGGCTGGACCTTTACCGCCCCGATCACTTTCCGGCTGCCGCCCGAGGCCTGCTGGCTGGTCGCCTTCGGTCTGCTGCCGGCGCTCCTGGCGGTCATGCTGGGCTCGCCGCTGGCGCGCGGCCGCTATTGGTCCTTCGGCGCGGCGCTGACACTGCTCGGCGCGCTCGGCGTCTTCGGCCTGACCGAGGGTGCCGCCTTCCTGGTCGCCTGGGAGCTGATGAGCCTGGGCGGTGCGGTGATGATCCTCAGCGAGCGCGACGCAGACGGTCAGGGCCGGGCTACCCTGTTCATGCTGACCCTGCTGGAGCTGGGTGCGGTGTGCATCCTGGCGGCCATGCTGTGGCTGGGCAGCGTCTCGGGGAACTTGGCGTTCGCCCATTTCTCGGACGCCGGTCAGGCACTCTCGCCGGGCGCCCGCTACGCGGTGGGACTGTTCTTTGTCGTCGGCTTCGGCGCCAAGCTCGGCTTGTTACCCTTCTACGAATGGTTCCCCGGGGTCTACGGCCGCGCCAGTGGCGCAAGCGGGGTGCTGCTCTCCGGAGTGGTGTTGAACGCCGCCTATTTCGCCCTGAGTCGGGCACTGGTCAACTGGCTGCCGGGTACTACCGACGCGGGCTTCGCACTCGGCCTGACGCTGCTGGGGCTGGCGGTGCTGACCGCGATCCTCGCCATTCTGTACGCCTTTCAGGAGGAGGACTGGCGCCGCCTGCTGAGCCTCTCGACCGCAGAGAACACCGCTATCGCCTGCAGCGCGTTGGGTGCGGCGCTGTTGTTCCGTCACGCCGGGCTGGTGGCACTGGCCGGGCTCGGCTGGCTGGTGGCGCTATTGCATCTGGCCGGGCACGCGCTCGCCAAGGGTGCGCTGCTGCTGACCGCCGATGGTGCCTACGGCGTCACCGGCCATTACCGGCTAAGCCCGCAGGGGTTGTTGCGGCGCAGTCCAAGGACCCTGGCGCTCGGTGCGCTGTTCGCCGCCATGAGTCTGGCGGCGATGCCGCCGCAGATCGGCTTCGTCAGCGAATGGTATCTGTTCCAGACGATGTTCCAGGGCTTCCACCTGCCGGGAATCGCCGGCCCGCTGATCCTGTCGGTGGCCGGTGCCGGCCTGGCGCTGACCGTCGCGGTGGCCTTCGCGACCTTCGTCAAGGTGCTCGGGGTCGGGCTGCTCGGCGACGGCCAGGCGAAGGGGCCGGGCATCGCGAGCGGACATGCGCGCGTCATTGGTTTGCTCGGCGTGGCGATACTGGCCATCGCGGTGGCGATGCCCTGGGCCCTGGCCGGTCTGCAGCAGGCGGTCGCGCAGGTGCTTCCGGGGGCGAGCGCCGAGGCCCTGCGTCACGACTGGCTGCTGGTACCCCTGAGCGCCGACTTCGCCTTCATCTCGCCGACCAAGTTGGGGATCGCCGGGCCGCTGCTGGCCCTGCTGCCACTCGGGCTGTGGTGGGCGGCAAGCGCGAAACGCCGCCGCGCTCCGGCTTGGTACGGTGGCCTGCCGCGTCCCTCGGATCGGGTGGCGATCACCCCGCTGGCCTTCTCAAATGCCCTGCGCACCTTCTACAGCATGGTCTACCGGCCGACCGCGGACATGCGCCACGAGCACAGCGGACGACACTATTTCGTGCGTCGCCTCGATTTCGATCATCGCGTTGCGCCCTGGTTCGGCCCTGCCCTGTTCGCGCCGGCGGTGTGCCTGGTCGATCGGCTGGCCGCTTGGCTGCAACGGCTGCAGTCGGGTAGCCTGAACCTGTATCTGGCCATTGTCGGTGTCATGCTGGTGCTGATTCTGTTGCTACCCCTGTTTCGATGACCCGCTCGATCCCGCTTCGGCACATCGATCGGAAAGCGGAGGATCGGCCATCCGCGTACCATCGCGAATCAGACGAAGTAGCGAACGAAAGGAGAGCTTTACCGTGTGGCTCAACTATGTCGCTGTCGCCGCCGGCGGCGCCGTGGGTTGCGCGGCCCGCTACGGGCTGACGCAGCTCATTCAACTGGTGTGGGGGCGCGATTTTCCGATCGCCACCCTGCTCATCAATGTGCTGGGCAGCTTTGTGCTCGGCTTCCTGTTCTTTGAAACCCTCGAGCGCCTGACCATGGCACCCGCGCTGCGGGTCGCCATCCTGACCGGAGGCCTGGGCGGCTTCACGACATTCTCCACCTTCATGGTCGAGAGCATGTTGCTGGTCGAAGACGGCAACACCGGCCACGCCATACTCTACGTGGGGCTGTCGGTGTTGTTCGGCTTTGCCGCCGCCGTGGGGGGTGGTTTCCTCTCGCGATCCATCTAGGAGGACATCGGATGCACAAGACAGTCACCATGGTGCGCATCTATCTGCGCGAGGCCGACCAGGGCCGTCACGACGGGCTGTTGCAGGAGATCATGTCGATCCTGCACGACGAGCATCGAGTGCACGGGGTGACCGTGTTCCGCGGCATCGCCGGCTTTGGGCGCCACGGCAAGATCCACTCGGCCGACCTGCTACGATTGAACGTCCACCTACCGCTGGTGATCGAGTTTTACGACGAGCCGGAGATCGTCGATGCCGCGGTGGCCGCCTTGAGCGGGCTGGTCCCCGGGGGCCACCTGCTGCGCTGGAACGCACAGTGCGAATGCCCGGATGCCTCGTAATGGAGGCGTCCGGGATGGAGCTGATCGGCAAAGTGAGCTGCAGTCTATGGACCTTGAAACAACCCTGACAGCACTCGAGCACGCCCGTCATCCGTTCCCCGAGGAGGCCATCCGATGGGCCCTGGCTCATCGGCAAGAGATCACCCCGGCTTTGCTGGAATCCGTGCAGAAGCCGCCAGCCCGGGTCATGGAGCGGGAAGACAGCTGGTTTCTCAACGTGTTCGCCATGTACTTGCTGGCAGAGCTCCGCGAAACGGCCGCCTTCGAGCCCATCATTGATTTTTTCGCCGCCATCACCGAGGAAGAGGAGGTTCTGACGGAGGGTGTTGTGACCGAAGGGCTGAGTCATATCCTGGCCTCCCTGTATCCCGGGAACGATGCGGCGATCCGCCGCCTCATCGAAGACCCTGAAATCGACGAATGGGTGCGTGGTGCGGCGGTCGGCGTTTATCCATCCCTGTTGGCATCGGGCCAGATGGCCCGGTCCGAGGTTGTAGCCTACTTTCACTATCTGCTGGACGAAGGTCTGGAAAGGAAGTGGTCCCATGTCTGGGACGCACTGGCCAATGCTTGTGGGAGCATCCACCCCGATGGGCTCGTGCCCTCCCTGGAGGCTGCCTATGCCGCAGACCTCATCAACCCCTTCTACTATTCACTCGAGAACCTGCGCCGGGATGCGGAGCTGACCCAGGAACAGGCCCTTGCCAAGGCATTCGACCACCGTACGCCCCTGATCGAGGACACGGCCAAAGAGCTGTCTTGGTGGGCCTGCTTCCAGCCACCGCGGACGAAGCCAACACCCGCCCGCAGGATCCCGCCATCGCCCGGATCTCGCCCGATGCCCAAGCAGGGGACCCTCACCAGGGGGGCCAAGATCGGTCGCAATGATCCCTGCCCCTGTGGTAGCGGCAAGAAGTACAAGAAATGTTGTCTTCCCAAGGGCGTGGAATTCCGAGAGGTCTGAATTGGATTACGACCTGTTGCTGACCGAGCTGCGGAACGCTTCCCTGTTCGACCTGTACCGGTTGCAGGCCGCCATCGGCAGGCTACTGGATGATCCGACAAGGCAGGAGCTGGCCAAGCGTCAGCTGCGTCCGGGCATGGAGACCGCCTACTTCTATGCCCCGGACAACCGTCTGATCCCTGCCCGGGTGCTCCAAGTCCGCAAGAGCCGTGTGCTGGTCGAAGAGATAGAGACCGCAAAGCGGTGGACCATTCCCGTATACATGTTCAACCTGCAAGGAGAAGTTCCTGACATCAGGCCCCCACGGAACGGTGTGGACCGGCTCTCGCTGCGCATTGGTGACCGGGTCGGCTTCACCTGCCGTGACGGGCGGGAGCTGATGGGAAGGGTCACCAAGCTCAACCCCAAACGAGCGAAGATCGACACATCGGAGGGGGTGTGGAACGTCCCCTATTCCATGCTGTTTCCGGTGATCGAGGGAGAGCGTGGCGATGGCGTTCTGCTCCCGGAGCAGACGAATAAGACGGGTATTATCGATCACAAGTCATGACGCACATGATGGTGTCACGACTGAATGCCTTGATGACCCGGAGCGAATCGGATCGAGCGGCAACGGATTCGCTCGAGAGCTGTACCAGCGCTATGGGATCAGCCGGGCGACCTTCTTCTGGATTCTCGGCGAGCGGCGGGCATGAGCGATCTCGTGGGGCGAGTGTCTGCCGGTGATCCCGGGGCAGACGCGGGGCCGGCAGCGGGTGGGGCAGATTCGGATTGGGTGAGGCAGTCGAAGCGCAACAGCGCTCGCTAGCCCCCTACCGTGCATTCGAATGGGCAGAGGATGCAGCCATACCAGGGCAGCGGAATATCCGGCGGCGGTTGGCTAGGGTCGAGAAAGGTTCCCATTAGGTTCGCCATTCCGAAGTCCGTTCCATTGATCGCTGCGATCTCCAGGCACTTAGCACCTCTCAGATCGGCGAAGGAGAGGCCGGCGTCGGTGAGAACCGCGCCCTCCAGCTGCGCCCTCCTGAGCTTCGCGCCCTCCAGCTGCGCCCCCGAGAGATCCGCGCCCTCCAGCTGCGCCCTCCCGAGATTCGCGCCCTCCAGCTGCGCCTCCCGGAGATCCGCGCCCTCCAGCTGCGCCCACCGGAGATCGCTATGTGGCAACAGAATCTGGGAAAAGTTTGCGCCTCTAAGGCTCCTCTCCTTCAAATCGAATTCCAGTGTCTCGCCCAATGCTTTGTTACGGACCTTGGGATCCTTGCTGTGCAGTCCGTTTTCAACGGAGGGCGGTGGCGTGTTTCGAGTGATCAGCTTTTCTCTGAGGTTCAGCCGGTATTGCTCAAAGAGCCAGTACCGATATTCCGGCCACATGTCATCTGCGCCAACTTGCATCACACAGGATGCGACCTTTTCGGTGTTAACCAGCTCCGACAAGCCAACCGCCAAGTAGCCGGCCAGACCGAGCGGGATCAAGGAAATGGGATAACGGAACAGGGGCTGCGAAATGGTGAGGCGGGAAAAGATTCCAAGCCCTCCTTCCGCATTCCGGCCAAGCTCCCTCCATCCCGCAAGCCAGCTGGTCTCCGGCTGGATCTGCCGCTCGAACCAGGCGCGAAAGCTGATGATCAATACCACATCTGCTGCAACAGCCGCCGCTTGCACCCAAGTGAACAGCTCCTCCTGGAACGCCAGGAAGCGAAGCTCCATCCACAGCAGCAGGAACGGCGGGAGCAGCACCAGCGTGATCCAGACCAGGACCACCAGGACGCCGCGGAGCAGCCGTTCGTGCTTGCCCGCCATCCACTGCGCCAGCGGGAAGTTGGCAACGTCGTTCCGCAGATTGTCGGCGGTCCGCTGGTCCAGCTCTGCGAGCTGGTCCAGGAAGGCCTTCAGCTTCTTGCTCGTCAGCCCCAGGTGGATGATCAGGTTGAAGTGCAGCAGGACGAACAGCCAGGGCACGGCAACGTAGAAACCGGTGAGCGGCACCTCCACCCCGATGATGGGAAGCTTGACGGGGCTGATGCGCAGCAGCTGCTCGTCCGTCGTGCCCCAGACGACGACGCCGATGTAGGCGGCGATGGAGGCCAGCGCGAAGAAGAAGGTGCGAGTCGTGCCGATGGCCGCATTGGCCGCGGCCAAGCGGTCCTTGGCTTGCTGCAAGAGCCAGCTCGGATCCTGCTCCCGCGGTATGGGCTCGCCTTTCGCGCGTTGCGCCAAATGCCGAAAGAAAGGTGCGTCCTTGTCCAGCTGCCCGCGCCGCTCCGTCAACTCAGTGTCCCCCTGTTCTTATATCCCTCTGCTAGGGTATCTCAGGCACTTGCCCGCGGGTAGCTCAGGTAGGGCGGAACGCGAAGCGGTTCCGCCATCTCGGCGAATGGCAGGCTGGGGCAAGAGGCAGGTGCAGATGGTTGCCGGAGCGGGTGGATGTGGGCAGCGTGCAGCCGCCTACGCGTTGAGGATTCCGAGGGTCAGCTGTTTCGTCAGACCAGCCCGTGGCCACGCCCCGAACCCGTATTTGGCCGGATCGAAGATCGGGCCGACGACCGAGACCGAAATACTTGGATGATTGTGAGCATAGTATGCGAGCACAGGGGCATCATCGATGATTGCAGAGATTTCGCTCTCCTGCAGTGGATGTCGAAAACGATCGTTCCGACATACGCCCGAGGGAGATGTCAAACGACTACTTGGTCGTGTAACCGCCATTGATCAGGATGGTCTGTCCCGTGATCCACCAACCGTCGCTGACCAGATGGCGAATAAAGGGCACCACGTCCTGGATATCGGTCAGCCCTGTCTTCGAGAATGGAGACAAGGCAGCTGCAGACTTGTGGTAGGCTACGGCATCAGCGCCCTCCGCGGGATAGAAAAAGGGCGTGTCCATCGGTCCTGGTCCAACGGCATTCACGGAGATTCCGCGCTCACCGAGCTCCTTGGCCGCCACGCGGGTGAAGTGCTCCACTGACGCATTGGTGCCCGCATACGCGGCATAGAAGGGTGTGAAGGCCCCCAGCAGGGAGGTCACCAGCGTGACGACCTTGCCGTTGTCATTCACGTGCTTGCCGGCCTCTTTCAGGAAGAAGAAGGCCGATTTGGTATTGACCGCGCTCATCTCGTCGAACTCGGCTTCGGTGATCTCGACCATTGGCTTTTTCAACACCTTGCCGACGGTGTTGATCGCGATGTCCGGTCGGCCCACTGCGGCGATGGCGTCGGCGAACAGCTTCTCGACTGCTGCAGCCCGGGTGAGATCCGCTTGAGCATGACCACCTCGGCCCCGGCGGATTGCACCGCCGAAGCGGTAGCCTCGGCGTCGGCTCGGGGGGATGCGCTGTTGTAATGGATCACAACGGCCTTGGCGCCCTGTTGGGCAAGGTCACGCGCGATCAATCCGCCAAGGTTCTTCGCTCCGCCGGCGATCAGGACCACTTAGCCGGTCTGTAGAGCAATCGCCGGACGGTTACGCGTCGATGTGCCGAGTCGAATCGCGCGACGTCTGATTGCACCGGCGCTGCCGGAATTCCTGAACGACCATCCCGAAATTCAGGTCGATCTCGGATCTAGCGACCGCATCATCGACTTGGTCGAAGAGGGCATCGACTGTGCGCTACGGGTCGGAGAGCTCGTGTCGAACAGCTTGGTTGCACGTCCGCGGCTTGTTCGAGCTCCTCAATTGCGCCAGTCCCGCTTACCTGGCCCGCCAGGGTACACCGCGTATACCTCGAGATCTGGACGGACACTAGGCGGTCGACTACGTCTCATCCACAAGCGGAAAAGCGGACCCTTGGGAGTGGGTGGAGAACGGAGAGACCCATATCCTTCAAGTGCGCAGTCGAGTGAGCGTGAACAACGCCGAGACCTACATCGCTTGTGGCCTTGCAGGTCTCGGAATGATCCAGATACCGAGGTTCGATGTGATGGACCTTCTGAGAGCCGGCGAGCTGGTCGAAGTCATGCCCGATGCTCGCCCCTCTCCGATGCCTGTTCACCTGGTCTACCCCCATCGCAAACATCTTTCCCGTCGCGTGCAGGCCTTCCTGTCGTGGATCGAGGACCTTCTCGCGCCACTCATGCTGAAGGACGGCTCCAGCTAGTCCGCGTTGTGTAGGAAAGTGTAGGCCCGCCATCTTGGTAAATGGCGCATTGGGACAAGAGAGCGTTGCAAGCAGGTTGCCACCGACGTAACGCTTGGGTTCGTGCCTCACCCCAGCCTACCGTGCTGCTCGGCCGGGGCACGGGAAGGCCGTCCTCGCGCATGCCCTCGATATGAAACTCGATCGCCTCACGGATCTCTCTCTCGACCTCCTCGGTGGTGGCACCCGTGGCCACGCATCCCGGCAGATCGGGAACATAGGCGGAATAGCCCAACTCCACCTTTTCGATCACAACCGCATACCTCATGGACACTTACCTCCAGGGCCGTAGGCTAGGGTGAGGTTGCGAACCCCAGCAATGTGCAATGTACGATTAGGAGACGCTGGGGTTCTTTCCTTGCCCCCCAGCCTACCGTGCTGACCGGCACCCGTGACCGCCTCTGTTATTGTGCATACAATAACTTCCATGAAGATCGACTTCGACCCCGACAAGGATGACGCCAACCGGTCGAAGCATGACCTTTCTTTGGCAGACGCCGCTTCGCTGGATTGGGAAACCCTGCTCGAAAAGCGGGACACGCGTCGGGATTACGGTGAAGAGCGCATGATCGGCTACGCCCTGATGGGAGAACGCCTGTGCTGTGTCGTGTATGCGGACCGCGACGACGTGCGCCGGGTGATCAGCCTGAGAAAGACCAACAGTTGAGAGGTCATGCCCTATGTTCGTGAAAACCAAATCGGGTAGAAAGGTTCGACTGCGCTCCGACAAGGAGGAGGCAGCCATCGCCGCCGGGATCGCGACAGACCCGGATACCTACGAGCCAACTGACGAGGAGCTCGCGCAGCTGCGTCCCGTCGGACGCCCCAAGGCGCAGGAGACCAAGGAACGTGTCACCATCCGCCTGTCCCCGGAGGTGACCGCCTTCTTCCGCGCCACCGGCAAGGGCTGGCAAACCCGTATGGACGAGGTGCTCAAAGAATACGTCCAATCGCACCGGTAGCGCGTGCAATAGGGGGAGAGCTCGATGATTACGGCGAAGTACACCTACTGGCAAGACGGCGAAATGTGGCTCGGCTATTTCGAGGAATTCCCCGACTACATGACCCAGGGGGAAAGCCTCGAAGACCTGCAGGAGAACCTTCGGGACATCTACCAGGAACTAACGAGCGGCGCGATCCCTTCGGTTAGGCGAGTGGCCGAGCTCGCCGTGGCATGAAGCGGCGCGACCTGATCGCAAAATTGGAGAGTATGGGCTGCGTGCTGCTGCGACATGGCGGAAGGCATGACTGGTACCACAACCCCCACACGAAGGAATCACAGCCTGTACCGCAGCACAGGGAAATCAACGAGCACCTGGCGCGGCATATCATCAGGAAGCTGAGCTAGCCCTGGAAGGCGGGACCCTCCCGCGCGCGGGCTATCGGTTGTTCCCGTATCGCCTGTGTGAAGCCACCGCCGTCAGCGGCAGGTAAACTGGTAGCCTCGACACAATCTCACCGGAAACCAGCGCAATGGAGCCGACCTCTACCGATGAAGCGAAAAAGGCATGGGACGCCATACCCGCCCATGTCCGAACGAAGCTCTTGAGCAACGTATGGTGTGGGCATTGCTCAGGCACGACAACGATTGTCGATTACCGTGGAAAGATCGTCGGCCAGGGGGATTTGCTCTTGGAAGGCAAGTGCCGGAAATGTGGAAGCCCCATAGCCCGGTTGGTGGAAAAGGGCTAGATACGGAGAGCGAGGACCGTATGCTGGGGTTAGTGCCTTACCCCAGCATACCGTGCTCCCTGCGCCACACCAGTGTAAGACCGATCGCCGGTTGAATTCAGTCGGCGAAGGTGGTGGTGCTTTGGTGAACGTCAAAATATACCGGCTAAGCGCAATGTGCGTAACTTCTCAAAAAGTAGTGGCAACCATGTCAATGTGCTAGGCGGATAAGTTAGAATGATTTGCAAGAGTTCTCTGTAGTCTTCTGTCTTGTCGGTTACATGCCTGATCGTAGTCACCTGCCGAACATCCCCGAGTGGCAGTGCACGCCGCTGGTGGAGCAGTTGCTGGAACTGGTCGATCTCTGCTCGAGAAGAACCGCGAGCAGGCAGAGCATATCCAGCAGTTGCGCGATGAGATTGCCGTCCTCAAGGGACAGAAGGCAAAACCGAAGTTCAAGCCGAGCGGAATGGATAGCGAAACAGATGGGAATGCCAACAGTGACGACAATGGCGGCGCTAACGGGTCCGCAGGCGGGAGGGGCAAGCGTGGCGGATCATCCAAGCGCAGCAAGACGCAACATCTGAGGATTCACGAGACGCTCGAGGTTGCGCCGAAGCGGCCGGTTCCGGCGGGCTCGCGCTTCAAGGGCTATCGCGACTTTATCGTGCAGGACCTGCGCATCCAGCCCCACAACACCCGCTATCGCCTGGAGGTCTGGCAGACGCCGAACGGCGAGCGGCTGCTCGGGGAGTTATACTGCGTATAGTCATAAACTGTGATTTTGTTTCGTATTTTGCGTATGAAAAACAGTTAGTTACGGTAGGTTGCACACACAATTTATGCCTATACGCAGTATACCGGAGGAGCTCAACGGCGGGCACTTCGGGGCGGAGCTGCGTCGCTACATGCTCTACCAGCACCACCACTGTCATGTCACCCAGCCGTTGCTGCACGAGCAATTGCGCGAGTGGGGAATTGACATCTCGGTGGGGCAGGTCAATGCCTTGCTCAGCGATGCCAACGACGAGTTTCTGGTGGAAAAAGACCAGCTGTTGGTCACCGGATTGCAGGTCAGCGGCTACATCACGGTCGACGATTCCGGAGCGCGCCATCAGGGAGAGAACGGCTATGTGACGCAGATCGGCAACGACTGGTTTGCCTGGTTCGCGAGCACCGGCAGCAAGAGTCGGATCAATTTTCTCCAGCTACTGCACGCTGGCAACATCACCTATACCCTCAACGCCCATGCCCTGTCCTATCTGCACGAGGAGCGTCTGCCCAAGGAGGCGCTACGCCGCCTGCAGGCGCATACGCATACGACGATTGGCGAAGTCGCCTGCTGGGAGGAGCATCTCGATGCCCTGGGGATCGAGCGCGAGCGCCATCGGCGCATCGCAACCGAAGGTGCGCTGCTCGGCGGGCTGATCGAGAAGGGCTTCTCGCTCGATCTGGCGATCGTCAGCGACGGAGCGGGACAGTTCGCCGTCCTGCTTCATGCCCTGTGCTGGGTACATGCCGAGCGACTGGTGCACAAGCTCATCCCACTGAACGATCGCCACCGCCAGGACCAGGAGCGGGTACGTGGCGAGATCTGGGAGCTCTATGCCGACCTCAAGGCCTATCGGCGCAATCCCGATCCGAAGCTGGCCCCCGAACTGACAGCGCGCTTCGATGCTATCTTCACCCAACGCACTTCCTTTGCCACCCTCAACCAGACCCTCAAGCGGCTGCACGCGCACAAGGAAGAGTTGCTGCTGGTGCTCAAACGCCCGGACATCGTCCTACATACCAATGGCAGCGAAGGCGACATCCGTGGCTATGTGAAGTGGCGCAAGATCAGTGGCGGCACCCGCAGCGATCTGGGCAAACGCTGTCGCGACGGCTTTGCCAGCCTAAAGAAGACCTGCCGCAAGCTCGGCATCTCCTTCTGGGATTATCTGGGTGACCGCATCGGACGGCACGGAAACATCGCGCCATTGCCCGAGATCATCCGCGAGCGCGCCGCAAGCACAGTGCCCTGAGTTATTGAGAAGTTACCAATGTGCTTCCCAACTAATTGGTTCTATAACTTTTTTTCCTAGCATATGGCCTTCGCTGTCTACTGGATCTGCGGTACGTTTGCGACTTCGCCCATACCTCAGACCTGAGGAATTGGCGCCGATGGGCATTCGCGCCATTATCGCTCCAACAGTCCTGCAAATAGTGCATCAATATCGAAGTCGTCCGTAGTTGCTTCGACTACCGGCAAACGCTCTGCGTCCTCGTCCTGATCGTTCATCATTTGCTCCTCGAGCTCCTGCGCTCTCGCCAATAGATCTTCACACATCAAGCTGACGGGCCACGACAGCAGCTCGCCCAACTCACGTAGGCTACCGGCATCTGAGCGAAGGCTGTCGGGGTCGTCCTGGTCTCTTTCGCTCGCGTAGGTCGTCCTCATTGCTGTAGACATCAGAATCTTGCATAGCTCGTTGTCCAGATCGGAACCTCTGAGTGTTGCAGCCTTACAAAGCTCGACCACTGTCTCGGTCTCCCAGATCCAGACGTCCTGGGTCGAAAGGACATCCAATAGCACGTCGCGCAAGCCACGCTCGGACAACGACTTCTCTTCGTCGGGCCACTCGCTGGCTTCGACAATCCACCTTTGTAATTGCAGGATATGAAAGGCAACATTCGCATGCGTGTCGAGTTCTTTGATGATTGACCGCCAACGAGCGGTGGTTAGGACACTCTCCTTCAGTATCCGCGCCTCCTCATCGTCTACCCCTGCTCTGGCATCGATCGCCAGTCGAATATGGAGGACCTGCGCCATGGTTGGTGCGCCCTGAATCCAACAGGTTTCGCATTCGTTGCCGGAGCCCCCGATGATGCGCTCAAGGTGTCCGTTCAGCTTGTTTTCTAGGTCGGCACTGCTGCTTCTCATCGTGGCCCAGACTTCCGGCGAGAGTCCTTTTTGGTTCTTGGTATCGACGTGCTGAAGGACCTTTCTTGCCTGCCTGAATGTCGACACGGTCCTTGCGACGGACGCTAACGCATAGGGATCACGTGCTAGCTTTCGCTCAACGAGCTCCTCGATTGATGGGTTCTGAAAGGTGACAACGTATACTTGCTTGTCGCCGCGGCCCCCCAAACGGTATCGGTTGGTGATGACGAAATTTCCCTCGACCTGCTTGAGCGCCATGTCGAATGCATGCCCAAGATCCGGATCTCCTGAAGAACCTGCTACTTGAGACACGGCATCTTGAAGCTCTCCAAACTCGGCAGTGCCTCCGAAGGTCCAGAGCACTGACAAGATCTGTTGTGCAAGGGGGGCCAATCTCGTGCAGGTACGGGTGTTCCCAGAGCTTAGCAGGATTGTCGAATTCCTCTTCGACGAAGGCAATGAAGTCCTCGTCGCTTCTCGTCTGGCTGTTGGCGTACTTGCTGATCGATTCGACAATTCTTGGGTTGAAGTGCCGGTGATTCACGACGCCACGGTATGCCTTGGCTTCGACGAACCGCTCGATCCGTATCTGTGGAAGATCCGAGAAATAGAGATGATTGAAGACCATCTGTGCCCGGTGGGCTAGGGCGTACTCTTCGAGCGAGAGCACATACTTGAGCAACCCATCGGCACGCTCGTCGAACGCGCCGTGTAACCGCTTGGCGTCTTCGAGGATATATTCGCGCGTGGTCAGGACTAGGCGCAGATTCGGGGATCTAGCTACCTTCTCGACCAGCGTGAAAAGCGAAATATCTTCATTCTTCTCGAATCGGGGCGACTCGAAGCACAGGCGTCCCAGAAAGTCGTCGTAGACAAAGACAAGCCGCTGGGCCTTGTCATCACCTGCGCGAATGCGATCCCAGGCATCCCGGATATTGCTCATCACCCATGCCGCATCAAAGCCCTTAGCAAGATAATGGCAGACCAGCATCTGGGCCAATGTAGTTTTGCCTATACCGGGATTTCCTACGATCAGAACGTGGTGGCGTTGGTGCAACAGATCGAGCGCCTGCTTCAAGTCATTGTGGACGACGAGCGTGCTGAGCTGATGTCTCGCCTCTTCGATCTTTGCTTCTGTGAAAGAGAACACCCCCGCATGCAGGACCCGTTCGAGAACGGCAGTTCCCGAGATCCAGAGCTTGAAATGGGCTCGCTCGATCTCGGGAAACTCCCGCAGCAGTCCATTGAGCTCATCCGGTCCGTAGATATCGCCAGTGGATCTGCACCAAGGGGCCAGTGCAGTAACGAGCTTGTCCTTGTTGGCCGGCGAAAGCGGGACTGTCGTCACTAAGACGTATCGATCGGGCCTAATCTTCGCAATCTTTGAAAGCTCCTTCTTGCAGCTCGTTACGAGCCGGACGAAGGCATTGGCCGCATACCGTTTGCATTGAACTATGGTAGTTGGTGCGTTGGAGGGCACCCGTGAGTGCCTCAGGTCGATGCCACTGTCCTTACCAGTCTTGAACGACTCGAGTCGGGTGCCCCACGATCGTGAGTGGAGATCGCCGACCAGCATCTCGAACTCGGTCGGATCGAGAACGGTGAGATCGTATGCCATGGTGACGAACATTCACCTCGCCGGACGTAAATCTGGGGTGATGTTACTTGATATCGCGGCTTCCGGTCCGAAGGCAGCACAGAGGCGATAGCTTGCAAACGAGTCCGCCTTGACCTGACCCTGCCGAGACAGGGCTGAGCACCAAGAAGCTGGGTGACATCTTGCGCAATTGAAGGGATATCCGGGCTGTCTACACTCTTCTGCCGGTTTTGATACGATGGCATGGGAATCGGCATGACATCCTCCATCGCGCCCATCGCAGCTAAGAGATCAATGACGGATGCACAGTCGGATACAGGCGCGAAAGACAGGGCCGAGCTACGGCGCCAGGTCGAGCGGCACACGATCGAGCTCCTTGCGCTTGCTTCGAAACATTTCAGGGTCAAGCTGACGTTACCGGTTATCCGCTTCGATCTGCGCGGTAAGAGCGCCGGTCAGGTGCGCACTTCGGCGGGAAGTGACTGCGTGATCCGCTACAACCCGCGCCTCTTGGAGCGGCATCCGCAGGAGTTTCTTGCCCAGACGGTGCCTCACGAGGCCGCTCACCTGTTGGCGTTCAGTCTGTTCGGCCCCCGAATCGCGCCCCACGGGCGCGAGTGGCGCGCGATGATGGCGTTCTTCGGCGTACCCCCGGAGCGTTGTCACCAGTTCAGCGTCGAGGGTCTGCAAGCCAGGCGTCTGCGCCGCTACGCGTACCGCTGCGCCTGCCGCACCCACCAGATCACCAGCATCCGGCACAACCGCATACGATCCGGTCAAACCTACCTTTGCCGGCAATGCGGCAGAGCGCTGGAGCCCGTGCCGGCAAAGCCAGCCTCCGAGAAGCCCGAATAGGGGGTAGACTCGATAATTGTGACTGCCATCTGAGCTCGTTTGAGCCGCGCCCCTCTGGAGCACTGCTACCACGGCCGTCACCGTCTCGCCCGCGCCCATGGCACCGCCGTTGCCACCCGCAATGAGTCCGATCGAGAGATCGTAATCGGGCTAACGATCATGGGGCAAGTCGAGCCACCACGCAGAATGAAAGGTCGCCTCGCCCCTGATCGTACCCTCACCCCAACCCTCTCCCATAAAGGGAGAGGGGGCGAATGTGCTTCGCGAATTTCATCGTAAGGTCGTAAACATGCAGCGGAAGACCGACGACTACAAAGACCAATCCATCGAGCTGGCACTGAAGGGCCTGGGCGCCGACCGCGACCAGGGTCTGACCTCCACCGGGGCTCGAGAGCGCCTGACCCGCTTTGGCCCCAACGAGATCCAGGAGAGGGAAGAGCCCCTGTGGCATCAGGTATTCCACCGCTTCTGGGGGCCAATCCCTTGGATGATCGAGATCGCAGCACTCCTCTCGGCCTTGGTGCAGAAGTGGGAGGACCTTGCCATCATCCTGGTGATGCTCCTGGTCAACGCCGGGCTGGACTTCATGCAGGAGCACCGCGCCCGCAATGCTCTCAAGGCCCTCAAGGGCAAGCTCGCCGGCGAGGCCATCGTCCTGCGCGGCGGGGCCTGGCGCACCCTGCCGGCGCGCGAGCTGGTACCAGGGGATTTGGTGCGCTTGCGCATCGGCGACATCCTGCCGGCGGACGTGAAGCTGATCGACGGCGACTACCTGCTCATCGATCAGGCGGCGCTGACCGGCGAGTCCCTGCCGGTGAGCCGCAAGAGCGGCGAAGTGGGCTATGCCAATACCATCGTCAAGCAAGGAGAGATGGTGGCGCTGGTGGTCAATACCGGCATGCGCACCAACTTCTCCACCGTGGTCGCCCTGGTCGCCAAGGCGGAGCGCGAGGAGCGCAGCCACTTCCAGAAGATGGTCATCCAGATCGGCAACTTCCTGATCCTGCTCACCGTCGCCCTGGTCGCCCTCATCATCCTGGTCGCCCTGTTCCGGCACGAGCCCTTCCTGGAGATCGCCCGCTTCGCCCTGGTGCTGACGGTGGCGGCAATCCCTGTCGCCCTGCCTGCCGTGCTGTCGGTGACTATGGCGGTGGGCGCCCTCAACCTGGCCCGGCGCCAGGCCATCGTCTCCAAGCTCACCGCCATCGAGGAGCTGGCCGGGGTCGACGTCTTCTGCTCGGACAAGACAGGCACCCTGACCCTGAATCAGATGCAGATCAGCGATCCGGTGGTGCTCGACGGCTTCGACCGCGAGACCCTCTTTCGGCTCGCCGCTCTGGCGTCCCGCCAGGAGAACCGGGATCCCATCGAGCAGCCCATCTTCCACTATATCGACGAGAAGCTGCCGGACCTGGATTGGCGGGAATATCGTCAGACCGACTTTGTCCCCTTCGATCCTGTGCGCAAGCGCACCGAAGGCCGTATCGAGCGTGCCGGCGAGAAATTCACCGCGGTTAAGGGCGCGCCGCAGATCCTCATCGGGATGAGCGACCTGCCGGACAAGCAGGCCGCCGAGGTGCAGCAGATGGTGGACCTGTTGGGGTCCAAGGGCTACCGCACCCTGGCGGTAGGCCGGCGGCGAGGCGATGCCCCCCTGGAGCTGGTCGGGCTCATCCCACTCTACGATCCGCCCCGGGAGGACTCGGCGCAGGTCATCGCGGACATGGCCGACTATGGTGTCAAGGTCAAGATGGTGACCGGGGACCATGGAGCCATCGCTCGGGAGATCGGCCGCATCCTGGGACTGGAGCAGGAAACGGTGCGCGCCGCTCAGCTGCGCGGCTCCGGTAGCCAGGAGCTGCTGGCCATGGCCGAGGCCTTGTCCGCGGCCGTCTACCGGCGGCTGAAAGGCGAAGCATCCATGAAGGAGGCGCGGCGCTTCGCCGCGGAGGTCATGATGGAGCTCCAGACCCTGTACGATACCCGGCTGCTGGAGCGCGAGTTCATACACACGCATGAGTCGGCCATCGTCGAGATGATCGAGCAGGTGGGCATCTTCGCCGAGGTGGTGCCCGAGGACAAATACCGCATAGTCGACACCCTGCAGAAGAGCGGGCACCTGGTGGCCATGACCGGCGACGGGGTCAACGATGCGCCGGCGCTCAAGAGGGCCGACTGCGGATTCGCCGTCTCGAACGCCACGGATGCGGCACGGGCAGCGGCGGACATCATCCTCACTGCTCCGGGCCTGGCGGTCATCGGCGAAGCGGTCAAACAGGCGCGCATCACCTTCGCGCGCATGAAAAGCTACGCGACCTTCCGCATTGCCGAGACCATCCGCATCATTCTGTTCATGACCCTCTCGATCCTGGTGTTCGACTTCTATCCGATCACCGCGCTCATGATCATCCTGCTGGCTCTCCTCAACGACCTGCCCATCCTGGCCATTGCTTACGACAACACCCGCGTCCACCGTACCCCGGTGCGCTGGCGCATGCGTGAGCTCTTGACCGTCTCCAGCCTGCTCGGGATAAGCGGGGTCATCTCGTCCTTCGTGCTCTTCTTCATCCTGCAGGAGCAGGGATTCACCGAGGACATCATCCGTTCCATCCTGTTCCTGAAGCTCATCGTCGCTGGACACAGCACCCTGTACATCACCCGCTCGGAGGGCTGGTTCTGGGAGCACCCCTGGCCTTCTCCTCTCCTGTTCTGGGCCACCTTCGGCACCGAGATTCTCGGTACCCTCATTGCCGTCTACGGCCTCTTCATCACCCCCATCGCCTGGGAGTACGCCCTCTGGGTTTGGGTCTATGCCCTCGTCTGGCTCCTCATCAACGACGCGGTCAAGATGTGGGCCTATCGGATTCTGCGCGGGGAGGGGATCGCGTGAAGAATCTCGTCCTCAACTGCGCAGCCCGCCGTCGACCTCCACCAGGGATCAACGCGAGAGATTGGACCAGAGCGGCCCCGAGAGACCGGCACAGAAGTCAGGGCAAATGACTGCGCGCCAGGTAGTCGTGACTGCGCATCTCCTCCAGACGGCTTGCCGTGCGCGTGAAGTCGAACGAAAGGCGCGAGCTCGAAGAATAGAGTCCGGTTGGAGCGGCGTCGGCCGAGGCGACTAGATTTACACTGTGATCGTACAGGACATCCACCAGGCGAATGAAGCGCGCTGCCTTGTCTATATCCTCATCGCCCATCCTGGGGATATTGGCGAGGAAGACCGTATGGAAACAGCGCGCAATCTCGATGTAATCGATCGTTCCTCTGGGCTGATCACAGAGCGCCTTGAAGTCGAACCAGGCGATGCCGTCGGCATATCGAACGGCCGGGATGGGCCGGTCTTCGATATCGATCTCTCCCCCTTCCACGACGCCTTCCGGTCGCAGTCCGTGGAAGCTCTCGAGCAGGCTCTGGTCGGCCTGCGGGTCCAAGGGGAAATGATAGATCTCGGCATGTTCCAGATAGCGCAGCCGATAGTCCTCGTCGCCGTCCAGGCAGATCACCCGCGTATGCTTCTTGATCTCCTCGATGGCGGGTACGAAGCGCTCGCGCTGCAGGCCATCCCGATAGAGCTCGTCCGGGGGGATGTTGGACGTGGTGACCAGGGTGACACCACGCTCGAACAGTGCCGTCAGCAGACGGCCCAGCAGCATGGCATCGGTGATATCGGTGACGTGAAACTCGTCCAGGCACAGGACCCTCGCCTGAGCGGCGATGCCTTCCGCTACCAGGGGAACCGGATCAGGCGTCTGGGGCAGCTTCTTCAGCTCCGCATGCAGGTCCTGCATGAAGAGGTGGAAATGGACGCGCAGCTTTTCCGGAAATGGGAGGGACTTGTAGAAATTGTTTACCAGATGGGTCTTTCCCCGTCCCACGCTCCCCCACAGGTAAAGCCCATGCACAGGTGCGATGCGGTTGCGAGAGGGAAACCGCAGGTGCTTGAAGAGCCCTCCCCGGTCCAGCGGCTGGGCCGTCAGCTCCTCATAGATCCTCTGCAGCTCGTGCACCACCGCCGCTTGGCGCGGGTCGTGCTCGAAGCCATCCCGCGCTAAATCGGCTTGGTATCTCTCCAGGGGTGTCATGCGGCGCTAGTACAAGGACGCTCAAATAGCGGTAGCAACAACCGAGGGACCGGAAGCCTCAGGCGCTCGGTGCCCTCCACTCCCGGATCCGGCTCGCAATTCCCGCAAGCTCCTCGTCCGGGGGGCTGACTCCCTCCATGAGCCAGTCCATGAGATCCTCGTTCCGGCACTCGAGCAATCGCTCAAAACGGTCGCGATCCGCAGTAGAGAGCCCTTCGTACTCCGTTTCCAGAAACTCATCCAGCAGCAGGTCGAGCTCTCGCATCCCCCTGCGGCAGTGCCATTTCAGCCTGGCTCTCCGAGTCATGACGAGACCTCAGACCGCGAGCTGCGGAGAACCGCAATGCCTTTAGAGTGACCGCGCTGCAATGAGCTTCTTGATCTCCCCGATCGCTTTGCCCGGGTTGAGGTCCTTCGGGCAGGTGTTCGTGCAGTTCATGATGGTGTGGCAACGGAAGAGGCGGAAGGGATCCTCCAGCTCGTCGAGCCGCTCGCCGGTGGATTCGTCCCGGCTGTCCGCGATCCAGCGATAGGCCTGGAGCAGGGCGGCGGGCCCGAGATACCGGTCTCCGTTCCACCAGTAGCTGGGACAGCTGGTGGAGCAGGAGGCACAGAGAATGCACTCGTAGAGCCCGTCGAGCTTGGCGCGATCTTCCTTCGATTGCAGTCGTTCCCGATCCGGTGGCGGGGTCGATTGGGTCCACATCCAGGGCTTGATGGCGGCATACTGGGCGTAGAAGTTGGTCAGATCCGGAACCAGGTCCTTGACGACCGGCATATGCGGCAGCGGGTAGATCTTGACAGCGCCCTTGATGTCGGAGATCGCCTTGGTGCAGGCAAGTGTATTGGTCCCGTCGATGTTCATGGCGCAGGACCCGCACACCCCCTCGCGGCAGGAGCGGCGGAAGGAGAGCGTTGGATCCACCTCGTTCTTGATCTTGAGGATGGCGTCGAGAACCATGGGGCCACAGCTGTCGAGATCGATCTCGTAGGTGTCGGTTCGCGGATTCTCCCCGGTGCTGGGGTCCCAGCGATAGATGACGAAGCGCTTGGCTCGCTTGGCACCTTCGGGAGCCGGGAAGGTCTTGCCCTTGCCGATAATTGAGTTCTTTGGAAGCCGAAACTCAGCCATTCGATTATTCCTCGTGTTTGAGAGTCGTCGTTACTCCAATGGCTCAGTACACCCGGGCCTTGGGCGGAACCACCTCGACCTCGTCGGTCAGGGTGTTGTAGTGAACCGGCCGGTAGTCGATTGTCGGCTCCCCCTCCTCCCCGAGCCAGGCAAGGGTGTGCTTCATCCAGTTCTCGTCGTCGCGATCCGGATAGTCCTCTCGGGCATGCGCCCCACGGCTCTCGGTGCGGTTGCGGGCGCTGTACATGGTCACGACCGACACGGCCAGCAGATTGTCCAGCTCCAGGGTCTCCACCAGGTCCGAGTTCCAGATCAGGTTCTTGTCCGTGACCCGAACGTCGGCAAAGGATGCGCGTACATCTCCGATCAGCTTGGCGCCCTCATCGAGGGTCTCGCCCATGCGGAAGACCGCAGCATGGTTCTGCATGGTCTTCTGCATATTCATGCGGATCTGTGCCGTCGGCGCGGGTCCTTGCGAGTGGCGCAGCCTGTCGAAGCGCTGCAGGATCTTGTCGTCCATGCCCTCGGACAAGGACTTGTGCTTCTGCCCTGGCTTCATCAGCTCGGCGCAACGCTCGGCGGCGGCACGCCCGAAAACGACGATGTCCAGCAGGGAGTTCGAGCCCAGGCGGTTGGCCCCGTGCACGGATACGCAGGCGCACTCGCCGATGGCCATGAGCCCCGGGACCACGGCATCCGGATTGCCGTCGCGTAGCGTCACCACTTCGCCGTGCAGATTGGTGGGGATGCCGCCCATGTTGTAGTGCACGGTCGGCAGCACGGGAATCGGCTCCTTGGTCACGTCCACGCCGGCGAAAATCCGGGCGGACTCGGAGATTCCCGGCAGCCGCTCGGCCAGGACCTCGGGGCCCAGGTGCTCCAGGTGCAGGTGGATATGATCCCCCTCCGGCCCCACGCCGCGTCCTTCGCGGATCTCGATGGTCATGGACCGGCTCACCACGTCACGAGAGGCGAGGTCCTTGGCGTTCGGCGCATAGCGCTCCATGAAGCGCTCGCCCTTGGTGTTAGTGAGGTAACCACCCTCCCCTCGCGACCCCTCGGTGATCAGGCAGCCCGAGCCGTAGATGCCCGTCGGGTGAAACTGGACGAACTCGTGATCCTGGACCGGCAGACCCGCCCGCAGGACCATGCCGTTCCCATCGCCGGTGCAGGTGTGCGCCGAGGTGGCCGAGAAGTAAGCCCGTCCGTAACCGCCCGTAGCCAGGATCACCTGGTGGGCGCGGAAACGATGGACGCTCCCGTCGTCCAGGTTCCAGGCCATCACGCCGCGGCATACCCCCTCGTCGTCCATGATGAGATCGAGGGCAAAATACTCGATGAAGTATTCGGCCTTGAATTGGAGGCTTTGCTGGTAGAGGGTGTGAAGAATGGCATGCCCGGTGCGGTCAGCCGCCGCACAGGTGCGGTGGGCGGTGCCCTGTCCGAAGTTCGTGGTCATGCCACCGAAGGGGCGCTGGTAGATCTTGCCCTCGTCCGTACGCGAGAAGGGCACGCCGTAGTGCTCCAACTCGATGACGGCCGGAATGGCCGCCCGGCACATGTACTCGATGGCATCCTGGTCGCCGAGCCAATCCGAGCCCTTGACCGTGTCGTACATATGCCAGCGCCAATTGTCCTCTCCCATGTTGCCCAGCGCGGCGCTCATACCGCCCTGAGCCGCTACCGTGTGGCTCCGTGTGGGAAAGACCTTGGTGATACAGGCGGTGGAAAAACCCTTGGCGGCGGCGCCGAAGGTCGCCCGCAGCCCGGCACCACCGGCACCGACCACGACCACGTCATAGGCATGATCAACGATTTTGTAAGCTTCACTCATTATCCCTCGACCCCCAAGGCGATACTCAGAACAGCGATGATCGAGACCACAGCCAGCAGGAACGCGAGGAACCTGACCACAATGATGCTCGTGACCTGCAGCCAATGCGAGGAGATGTAATCTTCGAATACGACCTGCAGCCCCAGCTGCGCGTGGTAAAACATCGCCCCGATCATCAATATCAGGAGGGTGCTGTTCCAGGGACAGCTCACCCATTCGACGGCCGTTGCATATTCCATCGTGGTAGCGGTGGTCAGGGAAGCCATGAACCAGAGAAGGAGTGGTACCAAGGCAATCGCGGATAGCCGTTGTCCCCACCAGTGATGGGCACCGGACTTCGCAGAGCCGTGACCGCGAACCCGTGCCAATGGAGTGCGCATGCTCATTGCATACCTCCCTGCATTACGTAGGCCATGCCATATGAGAGCAGCGTCAAGAGGATCGCAACAATGACGACCAGAATTCCCGACGCATAGACGGTCTTGATCTGGAAGCCGACCCCCATGTCCCAGAACAGGTGACGGATGCCGTTACACAGGTGATAGAAGAGTGCAAAGATCCAGGGGAGCAGAATCAGGTTCCCGATCGTCGAGCCGAAAAAGGCCCGTGCCAGCTCATAGCCTTCGGGCCCCTGAGCCAGGGCCGTGAGCCAGTACACCAAAAGAAGTGTTCCGATCGCCAGAAACACGCCGGTCGCCCGGTGGAAAATCGAGAGGACCGCAGTAAGTTGTGGTTTGTAGATCTGCAGGTGGGGAGAGAGCGGTCGGTCGGTGGTACCCATACGCCTTACCTCTTGTCAGTCTTCTTGAAGTATCTGAATGGGAATCGGCAGAAATGCCGCGAAAAACCAAATCAAAAATCGATACAGCGCCCACCCTTCTCCCAGTCTCCGTAGCGGGTTGGCTCCGGCCCAGGAGGGCCTCCGATCTCGCGCTGATCGTGGGGCTGCGATTCCTTGTGCTCGTTGGTTGCGGGGTCCGACTTGTTCTCGGGAAGCTCTTTGGAGCTGCTGGAGTCGTTCGAGCTATTCATACTGCGCTGCGATCTTCGGTGGTCTGCCCGGAGCCCGAGGTGTCGAGGCGCCAAGCGGGAAAAGGCTTCGTCCGGCGGGAGCCGAAAGCTGTCGCGGCCGCTCGAGCCGCTAAATGGTTCTTCTCTTGCATCTCGCACTCGGGCAAGCCTGTCTCGGCCCTTTGTGCAGTGCAGCATGGTAAAGCGTTTTTCCCTTAGTCGCAAGCGGTTTTACGGCAGGTCCGCGTCGATCCACCTCAGGTGCTCGACCACCAATTGCGGGGATCGGATCCCCCGATACTCTTTCACCTCCAGGCGATAGACCAGATGCGCCCGATCTTCCTCGGATGCGGCCAAGCCCCCCTGGTGGAAGCCGATGGCGTCGATCGACTCGCCGCCCGGCGGGCACAGACGCAGCTTCAGGTGGCGCTCGCCTACCACCCGGCGATCCAAGACCTGGAAGCGCCCGTCGAACAGAGGCTCCGGAAAGCCCTTGCCCCAGGGGCCGGCACTTCGAAGCAGCTCCGCCGTGTCCAGGCTCATGGCCCGGGCCGGCAACTCGCCGTCGCTGACGAGCTCCCGCACGGGTGGGGCATCACCCAGCTCCCGATATGCCTCCTCGGCAAGGAGCTCCCGGAAGGCTTCCAGGGCCCCCGCGTGCAGACTCAAACCCGCGGCCATGGCATGGCCGCCGAAACGCTCGATCAGCCCGGGCCGACGTTTGTCCACGGCATCGATGAGGTCGCGGATATGCAGGCCTTCAACGGAGCGGGCGGACCCCCGGAGCATCCCGTCATCCGCCGTTGCGAAGGCGATGACCGGACGCTGGCAGCGCTCCCGAATCCGCGCAGCCAGGATACCGATCACACCCTGGTGCCAACCCTCCTCGAACAGGCACAGGGCAGGTGGAAGCACGCGGGACTCCAGGACGAGATCATCGAGGGCAGACTCGGCCTGTTCCTTCATCTCACCCTCGATCTCCCGCCGGCGCCGATTGAGGGCATCCAGCTCGCGAGCCATGGACATGGCCGCATCCGGATCATCCGCGAGCAGGCACTCGACACCCAGGGACATCTCCGTCAGACGCCCGGCCGCGTTGAGTCGCGGTCCGGCTGCGAAGGCCAGATTCCGGGACGTAGCCCGTCCCGGATCACAGCCTGCGGCGATCAATAGGGCCTTGATTCCGGGACTGCCGCGACCCGCCCGGATACGCCGCAGTCCCTGCTCCACCAGAATCCGGTTGTTTTGGTCCAGGGTCACTACATCCGCCACTGTGCCCAGGGCAACCAGATCGAGGAAATCCGCCAGATTGGGCGCCGGACGCTCGGAGCCGAGCCAACCGCTCTCCCGTAAGCGTGCCCGCAGGGCGGCGAGCAGATAGAAGACGACGCCGACGCCGGCGATGGACTTGCTCGGAAACTCGTCCCCCGGTCGATTGGGATTGACGATCGCTGCCGCGGGCGGCAGCTCGGCGCCGGTGAGGTGATGGTCGGTGACGACGACCGGAATACCAAGCTCGTTGGCCCGCCGCACACCGGCCAGGCTGGAAATGCCGTTGTCCACCGTGAGGATCAGATCGGCCTCGAGTGGGGCCGCTGCCTCCACCAGCCCCGGGCTCAGCCCATAGCCGAAGGTGAATCGGCTCGGGACCAGATAGGAGACCCTGGAGGCACCCATGGCGCGCAGACCACGCATCGCCAGTGCACTGCCGGTGGCCCCGTCCGCGTCGTAGTCGCCGATCACCAGGATCGACCCCCCCGAGCGGATACAGCCTGCGAGCAGCTCGGACGCGAGCTCGATGTCCGTCATGGACTGGTAGGGATGCAGCGCACTCAGCGGCAGAGAGCAGCCGCTTTCGGAAAAGACCCCGCGCGCCCGGTAGAGGCGGCTCAGCAAAGGGTGCAGGTCAGCGGACGTCCGGTCCGACCCCGGAGGCTCTGCGCGCCGCTTGATGGCTACGGGAACAGCGGGAAATCGCGATGAGGAAATAATGGGTGGCCCCCGACTTCTTGTTGTCCTTGACCGCGAAGCCTACCATGGATCTCCCCTGGGTCTCGCCGAGTTAAAGTCCCAATTCATGAAGCGCTCCTACCCTCCTGTGCTCGTCGGTCCAAGACGCCGGCGTCTGCCTTTTCTCGACCTCCTCCTTGCCTGTCTGCTGCTACTCCTGCTGTTGCCGTCGACGAGCTCGGCGGATGTCACAGCGAGCCTGGACAAATCCGCCGTTTCCCTGGGCGAGACGGTGCAGCTGACGCTCCAATCCGATGACCGCTCGGATGCGCATCCCGATCTGGCGGGTCTGGCGACCGATTTCGAGATCATCGACCGCCGCTCGAGCGACAGCATCTCCGTGATCAACGGCCAGCGGAGCGAGCGCCACTCCCTGATCCTCCAGCTGCGCCCGCGACACGCGGGGGAGCTGGAGATTCCCCCGATCGAGGTCGGTGACAAAACGACCCGAGCGCTGCAGCTCTCCGTCACGCCGGCCCTGTCCGGGAGCGCCGAGCCCGAGCCGGCACTGACCTTTCGGCCTACACCGGGAACAGAAGCATCCGCACCCGGCCCGACCGCCCTCCTCGAAGCCGAGCTGGAGCCCGACGAGGGTCATGTCGGACAGCAGCTGGTCCTGACCGCAAAGGTCTACACGGACGGTGCCGTTCGCGGCTCGCGGCTGCTGAACCCTCGAGTCCCCGACGCGGACGTCCTCCCGCTGGGCGAGGACCGTTACCAGGCCGAGCGCGACGGTCGAAGCTACGACGTGTACGAACGCCGATACGCTATCTTCCCGCATCGTCCCGGACAGTTGGAGATCGACCCCCTGGTGTTCGAGGCCTGGGCACCGAGCAGCAAGGGTACGGGTGGCGGGCCGAGCTTTGCAGCACCCGGGCGGCAGCAGGTGCGCGCCCTCTCCCGAACCCTGATTGCCGACCTGAAGCCCATACCGGATGGCGCAGACGCGGACACTTGGCTGCCCGCGAGGAATCTGACCCTGACCGAGACAGGACCCACGGCCTACCACGCCTATCCGGGCCAGAGGATCGAGCGGCAAATCCATCTGCGCGCCGAGGGGGTCATGTCCCGGAATCTTCCGGAGCTGCGGCTGCAGGTACCCTATCAGCTCAGCCTCCAGCACCAGGCACCCAGGCTGTGGGACGAGCGCCGCCCCGAGGGCCTGATCGGCAACCGCCGGGAAACTCTGGTAGTGACCGCACGGGACCCGGGTCACTACAAGCTGCCGTCCCTGAGCCTGCGCTGGTGGGACACGAGCAGCGGACGCTGGGCGACCGCCACGCTGCCCGAGCGGGATCTCCAGGTCTCCGCCGCACCCACAGGTGATTCCCGCAAACCCTTGCCCGAGGTCTCGGTCCCGAGCCGGTCGGCCCAGTCGCAAGCACCATCTACCCCGGCAGAGGCACCAACCGAGGCCCCCGCTACCCCCGGGGTAACCGAGCACGGCTTGGTCTCGCCCCTGACCAGTGTCGGAATCTGGATCGCTGCGCTCCTGGCCCTGGCCTGGATCGCCACCATGGCCGCTTGGTGGCGAGACAGGAACCGTCCGGTGCAGACCCGACCCTTGCAGGTCGCTACACCTCCGCCACCACCGAGAGACGAGGTGACGGACCCTATCGAGCGCGCGGTGGAAAGGGTGCGAGCTGCATATCAGGCAGGGGATGCGAGTGCCGCCCGGGAGGCCCTCCTCGGCTGGGCCGGGCTGGCACTGCCGGAGCAGACACCGAGCAACCTGGCCCGACTCGCTCAGCGCTGCCAGCCGCCTCTCAGGGACCAAATCCTGATGCTCGAGCGGGCATTCTTCAGTCCGGTGCCCGTCCCATGGGACAAGCAACCGATCTGGGAGGAGCTGGAGGGATTCGAGCCGTCACCGCCGGAAGAGCCGGCCTCGTTCCGCCGCGGCAAGCCCATCCGGCGCCGTTCGGCCAATCCGGACACCGATCAGTCATGAATTGATTTCCCTTACCAAAAATCTAACCACTCTATCCGCAGTCTCAATGCCATCTAAGTTAACCCGTCATTCCGCCAGGGAGTGGCGGAATCCAGTCACACGGACGTGATCATAGACACACCCTCCGTGGCTCCTGGGTCCCGGCAATCCCTGCCGGGACGACGGATCTAGCTTAACTGAATGGCATTGTCCGCAGTCTAGCAGACGGTCTCAGCAACGACCCAAGCGTTTTTTCAGGAGCGCGACCATGCCGCTCCGGGACCTAATCACCGAGGAGCAACCGCTTGGCCTCGTTGATCTTAGCGGCCAGGTAGTCGGAGCCGCCGCGGTCGGGGTGTAACTTCTGCATGAGACGGCGATGGGCGTCGCGGATCTCCTCCTCACCCGCCCCCTTCGTCAAACCCAGGATCGAAAGTGCCTCATCCCGGGTCATGGCTGCGCCCGTCCCGGGGGCTGCAGCGCCCTCTCCTTTCGCCTGCTCCCGCCAATCGCTGCCTTGCGTCCGGTCCAGATAGGCCTCGAGCACTGCGGCGGACTGGGCGTCGGCGCTGCGACACAGGCCCAAGAGGTCGATCAGCTGCTCGAGATCCAGCTCGGACAACCGCCGACCTTGCCAGGGACCTTCCAGGATCAGCCCATCCATGTCGCCGCTGGCGTGATCCAGGCTCATTTCCAGAAAGCGGGTTCGGATCGATGAGGTCTGTCCCCCACCGGAAGGATTACCGCTACCTCTTGCGCCCGGCGGGAGCCCGGACATACCCAGCGATCGCATCAGCTGTTGGACCAGGGGCAGCATACGCACCAAACTGGCGAGGCGGATCACCACCGGAACTGCGGCGGCCAAGGCGGCAAACAGGGGATTCAGACGACCGGTGACTGCCAGGAGGACCAGGAGAGCGATACCGCCCCAGAGCATCGAGCGGCGCAGCACCCTGGCTACCTGTTGCGGCGGCGTGACCCGAAACCAGTGCAGAAACCAGAGCAGTACGCCGGCTACGGCGGCGAGCAGGATCAGACGGCCGAACATCGCCCGGGCAGGCTCAGTCTTTGACGATCTGGTGCGTGAGGCGCAGGGCTTCTCCACCCCGCCTGCGACCGAACTGCTCCAGGGCCTTGCGACCGCCGGCGGCATAAACGGCTACGGCGCTCAGCAGGTCACGGAGGGCTTGCGGGCTGCCCGCATCGAAATGGCAGTAAGCACCCCCGCTGAGGCGTGCGATCTGCCGGAAGCACCGCTCCGCGGTCGGGTCACTACCCTCCTGGAAGACGAAGGCCGGCAGTCCCTGGAGACCCAGCTTTCCGGCCAGCCCCGACAGCCCGTCCTCGTTTTCCTCGACGGCGTCGCCTACGAGGACCAGGGCATCGACCCTGTCCCGTTGCGCTTCATCGGCAGCATGTCGAAGGACGCGTCCGATCTGGGTCAGCCCGGCGGCGCAGAAGACGCGGGTCATGCGCTTGCGCAGCACCTCGGCCTCGCTGCACCAGGGTGAGGCATCGAATTCCAGAATGCCGCGGTAGTAGCACAGCTGGATCTCCAGTCCGCCCAGGCTCACAGTCTCGCTGAACATGTCGGCCTGAATCTGGGCCGCCCGGTCCCAGGTCGGCTCCCGGCTCGCGGTGGCGTCCATGGCAAATATCAGACGACCGCGTCCGCCCCCTGCGCGTACCGGCGTTGCGGCCACCTGCCGCAGGAAGGCGTCCACCTCGCCCGTGGAGGCTGTCCGTTGGATCTTCTTCGAATCGCCGGCCATCGATCCGAACGAGACGAATAACGGCCTCAGCCGGCTCGCACGGCGGCGATCGGTGTGAGGTCCTGGGGCTGGAAGTCGGTAGTCATCTGTTTGTTCCAGGGATGGTCGTCACTGTTCGAGCAACCTGGGGTTGAAGAGGCGTACTTCAAGCCCGATGCCGAACCCGCACCGCCTTACGGCCCTGAAGTATCCTATCCCGAGCCGTCGCCACCGCTCAGCTCGCTCACCCACATGGCCGTCGCGCCTGCCACCGCACTCGGCATGGCGATGAAATTGAGCACGGGCACCATGGTCAGGCCGGCGGTGGCGGCCCCGAACCCGAGACCCATGACGCGCTTCTTGCGCAAGCGCGCGCGCATCTCCCGGAACACGAGCCCGTGATTTCCCATCGGGTAGTCGCTGTACTCCAGGGTGAAGATCCATGAGGTATAGAGAAACCAGAGAAAGGGAGCGGCCAGATTGATCCCGGGGATCAGGAAGAGGATGAGGAAGGGGATGGCCAGGGCGATTGCGAAGAGGATTTTCTTCAGCTCATCGATCAGCGTAGGCACCAGCTCGATCAGAGCCTTCTTCCAACCGCCGCCCGAGCTCAGGGGCCTGCCGGTGAGGTGCAGCTCCACCTTCTCGGCGAGCAGGCTGTTGAAAGGTGCGGCGAGCAGATTGGCCACCAGAGTGAAGCTGTAGAAGACCAGGATCACCAGGGTGAGGACGAACAGTGGCCAGAGGACCCAGCCCAGCCATTCGAGCCAGGACGGAATCTTGGACTGCATCCACACCAGGAAGGACTCGAACCGATCGACCCCGTACCAGATGGCGCCGGAGAACACCAGGATGTTGATCAGAAGGGGTATCAGAACGAAGCGCCTCAGTCCTGGGCGCGTGATGAGTCGCACGCCCTGAAGGAGATAGCCGGGGCCGGAGATTGGATTGACTGCCATGTGCGGTACGGGGTCGATCTTCGAAATCTGAATAGGAAATCAGAGCAGCACCAGGTTGTCCCGGTGGATGAGCTCTTCGTCGTCCAGATAGCCCAGGATCTCCTGGAACCGGGAGCTGGGCCGGCCTTTGATCCGAGCGGATTCCAGGGCATCATAGTTGACGAGCCCGCGCGCGATCTCCCGGCCCTGCTCGTCGATGCAGGCTACCACGTCGCCGCGGCGAAAGGTGCCTTGTACGTGCTTCACACCGACCGCCAAGAGGCTCTTGCCCTGGCTCTGCAGGGCGCTCACCGCACCGGCATCCAGGGTGAGTCGCCCCCGGGCCTGGAGCTGTCCGGCCAGCCAGCGCTTGCGTGCCGCCTGCGGCTCCTGGACCGGGGTGAGCAGGGTACCCACCTGCTCGCCTGCCCCGACACGGCCCAGCACGTCATCCCCCTTGCCGGGGGCGATGAGGGTCGCCGTTCCGGAGCGGGCGGCCAGGCGAGCGGCGCGGACCTTGGTGACCATGCCGCCGAGCCCGAGTCCGCTGCCGCTGCCCCGGGCCACCTCGTCGAGGTGGGGATCATCGACCCGGGTCTCGGAGATGAGCTCGGCGGACGGATCGAAGCGGGGATCGCGCTCAAACAGGCCGTCCTGGTCCGTGAGCAGGATCAGGAGATCCGCCTCGATCAGGTTGGCGACCAGGGCGGCCAGGGTGTCGTTGTCCCCGAAGCGCAGCTCGTCGGTGGCCACCGTGTCGTTCTCGTTTACGACCGGCACCACACGGAGCCGCAGGAGCGCCAGCAGGGTGCTGCGGGCGTTCAGATAGCGGCGCCGGTCGTCCAGGTCGTCCCGGGTGAGCAGGATCTGTGCCGCATGAAGCCCGCGCTTCTGGAAGCACGCCTCGTAGGCTTGGACCAGCCCCATCTGGCCGATGGCGGCGGCTGCCTGCAGCTCGTGCAGTGCCTTGGGACGCCGTGACCAGCCCATGCGGGACATCCCTTCGGCGACCGCACCGGAGGAGACCAAAACCAGCTCGCCGCCACTGCCGAGAAACGCGGCCATCTGATCCGCCCAGGGAGAGAGGACCGACCGATCCAATCCCCGGCCGTTTCTCGTGAGCAGGGCGCTGCCGATCTTGACGACCCAGCGTCTGGTCTGTCGGATGCCGTCGCGGGACATCATGAGCCGGACAAGGGGTGCCAATCACCGACATCCTGACGCGAATCCGGGACGGACTCGCCACCGCCGATCGCGGACGCCCGGCGCTCGTCCTCCAGCTTCTGCATCAGTACCCGCATCAGCTCCGCGGTACCTTCACCGGTCATGGCGGAGATCGCGAAGATCGGGCCGGTCCAGCCCAGCCCATCCAGGATTGCCGCTCGGCGCCTGTCGAGATCGGAGGCATCCAGCAGATCGCGCTTGTTGAGCACCAGCCAGCGTTCCTTGTGCGCCAGGTCCCCGCCGAAGGAGGCGAGCTCGGCCTCGATCTGCCGAATCTGCTGCACCGGATCGACAAGCTCGTCCAACGGTGCGATGTCGACGAGATGGAGCAGCAGCCGGGTGCGTGCCAGGTGCTTCAGAAACCGAACGCCCAGTCCCGCGCCCTCCGCCGCACCCCGAATGATGCCGGGGATGTCCGCGATCACGAAGCTGCGTCCCTTTCCCAGACTCACCACGCCGAGATTCGGGTGCAGGGTGGTGAAGGGATAGTCCGCCACCTTCGGGCGCGCGCTGGATACCTGCCGGATCAGGCTGGACTTGCCCGCGTTCGGAAAGCCGAGCAGCCCGACATCCGCGAGCAGAACGAGCTCCAGGTGGAGCTGGCGACGCTCGCCGGGGGTCCCGGGCTTGGACTGGCGCGGTGCTCGGTTGGTGCTCGACTTGAAGCGGGCGTTGCCGATGCCGTGGAAGCCACCCTGGGCGACGAGAAGACGCTCCTGCCCATGCAGCAGCTCGCCGATGAGCTCTCCCGTCTCCTCGTCGTATGCGCGGGTGCCCAAGGGCACAGGTACCAGCAGGTCCGCACCGCTGCGGCCCGTCATGTTGCGGCCCATACCGCCCTTGCCGCGCTCGGCGCGAAATCTGCGCTTGTGGCGGAAGTCCACGAGCGTGTTGAGATTGGTATCGGCAAGCAGAAAGACGCTGCCCCCGTCGCCCCCGTCACCCCCGTCGGGACCACCCCTGGGGATGAACTTCTCGCGCCGGAAGCTCACGCAGCCGTTACCGCCGTCACCGGCCTCGACGCGGATATCAGCTTCGTCGATGAACTTCATGACAACGCAAAAAGCCTCGCCGTCGGGCGAGGCTTTCCATGCTCAAGGTGAGCGAGAACGTCAGCTGGTCTGCACGCTGACGTACTTGCGGTTTTTCGGGCCCTTGACCTCGAACTTCACGACGCCGTCCGACAGGGCGAAGAGCGTGTAGTCCCTGCCGAGACCAACGTTGGCGCCATTATGGAACTTGGTGCCGCGCTGGCGCACGATGATGTTGCCGGCCTTGACCGCCTGACCGCCGTAGATCTTGACGCCGAGGCGCTTGGACTCGGAGTCGCGTCCGTTGCGAGAGCTGCCGCCTGCCTTTTTGTGTGCCATGCTGTCCTCTCCTCAACCAGCGCTTATGCCCGTGATCTCGATCTCGGTGAGCCACTGGCGGTGGCCCTGGTGCTTCATGTGGTGCTTGCGCCGGCGAAACTTGACGATCTTGACCTTCTTGCCACGACCCTGGGCCCTGACCGTCGCCTTGACGAGCCCGCCCTGCAGGTAGGGCTTGCCGACCTTGACATCGTCCCCGTCGGCGACCATGAGCACCTTGTCCAGCTCGATGCTCTCGCCCGCCTCGGCGGAGATCTTTTCCACCTTCAGTTTGTCGCCCTCGGCGACCCGGTATTGCTTGCCACCGGTTTGAACCACCGCGTACATGAGCTCGATCCCCATCAAACCACAAAATCCGCCCATTCAAGGACGGCCAAAGGGATCAAATGCTAGCTCGCGGGGATGATCGAGTCAATTCGAACCTTGCCGAGATGCGCGGACCACATCGCATGGCCGAGGACGGGGAATTCGGCTCCGCGGGAGCCGGCCCGATACCGCGCCGAGCCGCCCGCTTGACAGCTTTCGACCCCGCACCTAGCATCGCTGCGATCCCCTCCCCTTCTCCATCATAACAGCATGAATTTGTCGGAGATACGAGCGCCCGTTGCCGAGGACATGCAAGCCGTCGACCGTTTGATCCTGCGGCGGCTCGAGTCCGACGTGGTGCTGATCAACCAGATCGGTCATTACATCGTCTGCAGCGGCGGCAAGCGTCTGCGTCCGCTTGCCGTGCTCCTGTCGGCCCGGGCCTGCGGGTACCGGGGCAGTCGGCATACCGACCTCGCCGCGGTGGTGGAGTTCATCCACACCGCCACCCTCCTCCATGACGACGTGGTCGACGCCTCGGAGCTGCGTCGTAGCCGAGAGACCGCCAATGCGGTCTGGGGCAACGAGGCGAGCGTGCTGGTCGGGGATTTTCTCTACTCGCGCGCCTTTGAGATGATGGTCGACGTCAGCAGCATGCGCGTCATGGACATCCTGTCCCACGCCACCAATCGCATCGCAGAGGGCGAGGTACTGCAGCTGCTCAACTGCAACGACCCGGACACCACCGAAGAGCGCTACATGGAGGTCATCGAGCGCAAGACCGCCACCCTCTTCGAGGCCGGCACCCACCTGGGTGCCGTGCTCGCCGAAACTCCGGACGAGATCGAAACCGCCGTTGCGCGGTACGGACTCCAGCTCGGGATCGCCTTCCAACTGGTGGACGATGCCCTCGACTATCGGGCCGACGGCGAGGAGCTGGGCAAGAACCTGGGCGACGACCTGGCCGAAGGCAAGCCGACGCTCCCCATCATCCACGCCATGGAGAAAGGCACCGAACAGCAGCGCCGGCTATTGCGGGAAGTGATCGAGAGCGGGGGCCGGGATCGAATCGACGCCGTCGCCGCGGCAATTGAATCGACAAAGTCCATCGACTACACTATCTTGCTTGCGCACCGATATGCAGAGTCGGCTAAGGAATCGGCCGGCAGGCTTCCCGAATCGGCCGAGCGCTCCGCGCTCGAGAAGCTGGCGGATTTCGCCGTTTCGCGCACCTATTGAGAAGCGCTGAATCGATCAGCGTCTCCCCAATCGGGGTGTAGCTCAGCTTGGTAGAGCACTACGTTCGGGACGTAGGGGCCGGAGGTTCGAATCCTCTCACCCCGACCAACTTCCCCGAGCTCGGCAGTTTCTTTGCCCACGGGCTCAGCTTTTGAGCCACCCAGGGTCTTAATCTGGCCTCCGGCGATCACCACGCGACCCCGGAGGCAACGATGAATACCACCGCCGATCTGCTCCTGCTCCTGATCTTCCTGTCCGCCCTGTACACCGTCCTGGGCCTGCTCAGCGGCCTTGCCGAGAAGGCGCGCGAGCTCTCGCTCAGGCGCCATCAGCAGCGGTGGCGACTGCGACGCGGTGCCCGGCGCCGGACACCGCGGCGGCGAGCAAAGACCCTTCGCCCTGGTGCCTGGACACCCATTCCGCACCTGGGACCGCAGCAGACGAAGCTGGTACGCACCAGACGACAGTCACCAGCCGCCACCGCTGCCGGCTAGCTCGTGAAATGGCGGAGTCTCTGGAACGACTGCGCACAAGTAACGAAAACATGCCGCAACCGCACCGCAATGAACAGCCCAGCCCCGAAGGGGCATGACATCTCAGCCCAGGGCGCAGCCCTGGGTCGGCTGCCGTGTCGATTCTGCCCTGAAAGGGCGTGACAGAGACAGCCGCTCAGATGTCACGCCCTATCAGGGCTGATTCCCTTTTTTCGCTTGACCGCTGCAGGTCCGGGAGGGAGATTGGACAGCCAGCCCCCTTTTCGGCCTCTCACAGGAGCCCCGCCATGCGCGTTTTCGTCGTCTTCGCCCACCCCGAGCACCGCAGCTTCAATGGGGCACTGTTACGCATCGCCGTAGAGACCCTCGAGGCGGCGGACCATGATGTACGGGTCTCGGACCTCTACGCCATGGGCTTCGACCCCACGTCCGGACGGCACAATTTCACCTCGGTACGCGACCCGGACTACTTCAAGCAGCAGTTGGAGGAATTGCACGCCACCGAAGTCGGCGGCTTCGTACCCGCCATCGAGGAGGAGCTCGAAAAGCTGGAATGGTGCGATCTCATGATCTGGCAGTTTCCGCTCTGGTGGTTCGGATTGCCGGCCATCCTCAAGGGGTGGGTGGACCGGGTCTTCGCCATGGGACGGACCTACGGCGGCGGCCGCTTCTACGAAGAGGGCATCTTCTCCGGCAAACGGGCCTTCATCTCCCTCACCACCGGCGGCCCCGCCGCCGCCTATGAGCGCGGCGGCTTCAACGGCGACATCGACACCATTCTGCGCCCTATCCAGCGCGGAATGCTGCGCTTCGTCGGCTTCGACGTCCTCGCCCCCCACATCGTCTTCGGCCCCGCCCACCAGAGCGACCATGACCTGCGCGCGGCCTTGTCCGCCTATGCCCGGCGCCTGCGCCATATCGAGTCGGAGTCGCCCATCGACGTTGGGGAATATTGACCCAAATCCTCTTGCCCCGAGCGGATTCACGACTTGGGCCGACCATGAGCGCTTGGGCCGAGTCACCAGACCGGTCTGACCTGCATCGCAGGTCGGTCCGAAGCCGTGGCCACAAGGGTAATCGCCGAGCACAGCGCGGGGACGGAGTCAGAGAAGGGATGACCGGCTGCGGATGCGCGCCGCGAGGCTCCCAAATCCGGCATCGAGGGACCGCGTCTGCACTGCTCGCGTGCGATCCACGCCACCGGATGGGCTAAGATGGGACCAAATGAGCAAAAAACTGCTTAATCGTCCATGCTGACCCGACTCCGCGTCAACGGCTTCAAGAACCTGATCGACATCGACCTTCATTTCGGTCCCTTTACCTGCATCGCCGGGGCCAATGCGGTCGGAAAATCAAACCTGTTCGATGTAATTCTCTTCCTCGAAGCACTCATGGATGCGCCGATCATGGACGCGGCGATGGCGGTTCGCGAAGAGAAGGGGTCGGTCTCCGACATTCAGCACCTCTTCACTCAGACGGGGAAAGGCGTCTGCCTTCCGATCGAGATCGAAGCAGAGATACTAGTGCCCGGCGAGGGCAGCGACTATCTCGATCAACCTGCGGAGGCCAAGACCACCTTTCTTGTCTATAGCTTGGAGCTGCAGTATCGGCCACCGGAAGGGGCCACAACGAGACCCCGCATCGAGCTGATCAGGGAAACACTCGACTATCTCAAGAAGGGAGAAGCCCTTGCCCACCTGCCTTTCAAACACTCTCCGGGCTGGCGTGACTCCGTAATCAAGGGGCGACGCACGAGTCCCTACATCTCTACCGAAACCCTGGAAGGCGGGTCGCGATTCGTGAAGCTGCACCAAGACAGCTCGACCGGTGGCGGTCGCACGCGACTTTTCCAGGCAGAGAAGCTCCCGCGCACCGTGCTCTCCACCGTCAATGCCCAAGAAAGCCCTACTGCCGTGCTGGCTCGTCAAGAAATGCTCAACTGGCGGCTGCTTCAGCTGGAGCCCTCGGCTTTGCGCACACCGGACGGATTCGATGCCCCCTCCCACCTGGCGCCGAGCGGCGCCCATCTACCCGCAACTCTCTTTCGGCTATCCCAGGAGTTGGAGAGACCAGACGTCATGGGTGACGCGCACGGAGACTCTTCAGTGCACATGGTTTACACGTCTGGTCAGGGGGGCGATCGTGCACTTTCCCAAATAGCCAACCGCCTGTACGAGTTGATCGACCACGTGGGGCAAGTACGAATCGACCGCGACGAGAAGCGCGAGCTCTTGACCCTTTTGTTGGCGGACAAGCACGGCACCGAGCTGCCGGCCAAGGCCCTGTCCGACGGAACTCTGCGGTTCTTGGCCCTTGCGAGCGTCGAGATCGATCCGACTCTGACCGGCCTGATCTGCATGGAGGAGCCTGAAAACGGGATCCATCCCGAGCGCATCGGGGCCATGCTGGGGTTGCTTCGCGATATCGCCGTCGACCCGGAGCTGCCCATCGGCGACGACAATCCCTTGCGTCAAGTCATCGTCAATACCCACTCCCCGGTCGTGGTCAGCCAGGTTCCCGACGATGCTCTGGTATTCGCAGTGCCGGAGCAACGCGTGGTCAATGGCAACCTTATCAAAGGCGTATCCTTCCGTTGCCTATCCAAAACCTGGCGAGCGGACAAGGTAAATATGGACATCATTGCAAAAGGCAAGGCGCTCGCGTTTCTTCAGCCGATCGCGGAGAAAGGAGATCCGAAACGCAAGGGGCCCGATCGGCGTGTGATCGACCGCGAGGATCTGATTCAGCTGAAGCTGGAGCTGTGACGGACGGCAATGGATCGACTCGACTTCACCCTGCTCACGGATGGCAGCTCGGATGCCATTTTGATCCAACCTCTCACCTGGATTCTTCATCAGCATTTTCCCCTTGCGATCAACGGGACCTGGGCCGACCTGCGCCGCCTCCCGAGTCCGCCCAAGACGCTACACGAGCGTATTGCCATGGCACTGGACCTGTATCCCTGCCATCTACTGTTCGTGCATCGCGATGCTGAAGGGGAGACCCTGGATCGCCGTGTCGCCGAGATCAAGGATGCTGTCGCCGATCTCCCTGACCCCTTGGTCCCGGTGGTTCCCGTGCGTATGCAGGAGGCCTGGCTACTGATCGACGAGGCGGCTCTTCGGTGTGCAGCAGGAAATCCGAACGGTGGTATCGATCTCGCCATGCCGGCGATCGATCGGCTGGAGGACATACCAAATCCGAAGCAGATGCTTCATGACCTGCTTCTCGATGCGAGCGAGCTCAAGGGCCGCAGGCGCAAGAAGCTCAATCCCGGAAGACTGGCAATGCGTCTAGGAGAGCTGATCGAGGACTATGGCCCGTTGCGCCGTCTGACGGCGTTTCGTCACGCAGAGGCCGAGACGCGTGCGGCCTTGCGGGATGGCACCGGCATCTTGCCCGACCGGGCAGACTAGCTGAATCGACCGCAAGCAACGCCTGGACCGCATCGAGCGGGGCCGCAATCCCTATGGAACGGGAAAATCCCTCGCCAGAGCCCGAGCCGAAGCAAGCTGCCAAGCCCAACACCGCTGGCAAACGGTAGGCAATGCCCACACTACCGGGCTGACGCCGCTTTCTACAAGCTATCCGCAGGACAGATTACGCGAGCCTTGAAGACGCAAGCAGAGGATCAGCTTGGACTTGCACACCCTTAACCTTAGCGTTCACGATATCTCCCGGCAAATGACAGGGGAGCGAATGGAAGATGCCTTTCAATTGGCTGCACCTGACGGACCTGCATCGTGGAATGGAGAAGCAGGATTATCTCTGGCAAAACGTGAAGGAGTCCTTTTTCGAGGATCTCGATTTCCTCCACCGGGAGGGTGGCCCCTGGGACCTGATCCTCTTCACAGGTGATCTCACCGACCGAGGAACAAAGGACCAGTTCGATGACATCGACCTGTTGTTATCGGAGCTCGTCCAGTGGATCGGCGAGCGCCAGAGCAGCAGAAAGCCGGTACTGCTGGCTGTTCCGGGAAATCACGATCTGCAAAGGCCGAATAGCGACGACGAGGGGCTGAGCTACTTGAGGGGTTGGGCCGGGAGCGAGCAGATTCAGGAAACCTTTTGGAATAACCCGGCCTCGTCCGTGCGCAGGACGATCGATACCGCCTTCGGCGAGTACAGCGCCTGGTGGAACCGGCATGTGGCGAGACTCGAAGGGGAGCCGTCCGGTATTTCCAATTTCAGCGCTGGCCTTCTTCCCGGGGATTTCAGCGCCACCATCGAGAACGACGCCGGCTGCCGCCTGGGAATCCTCGGTCTGAACGCAGCCTTCCTGCAGCTGACCGGTGCCGATTACCAGCACAAGCTCGCCCTGCACACCCGGCAGTTTCATGCCGCCTGCGGCGGCGACGGACCGGCCTGGGCGAATCGTCACAACGCTTGTCTGCTCATGACCCACCACCCCCCGGACTGGCTGGACGCCTCATCCTTGCAGCACTTGGAAGGAGAGATCACCAATCGCGGCCGGTTCGCCCTGCACCTGTGTGGACATCTGCACGAGCCTCGCCGGGTGCAGACCTCCGTGGACGGAAACAAGCCGAAGTGTCTGTTCCAAGGGCGCTCCCTGTTCGGTCTGGAGACATACGGCGAAGACCTACAGCGGCTGCACGGCTACGCCGCCGGGCGCATGAGCCTGGGACCCGAGGGCGGCGAGGTCCGACTCTGGCCGCGGAGCGGCGAGCGCTCGGGTCCTGAGATCCACTTGGATCGAGATCCTCACCAGGGATTGCCCAAGGGTAGCGACGCCACCGAGCCTTACCGCTTCGACCTGAGCAAACCTTGCATGCTGGCGGTCGATTCCGGCACCGATCACGAAGGAGATCCGAAACAACAGGACAAGGTGTTCAATCGTGCGATCGCCTCGGTGATCGACGAAGCGCTGGCCCTTCCCGAAGCCCTGCTTCTGCGCGAGGCGCTGTCTAAGAAGCTCCCGAGCCTCGGTGGAAGCGCCGGTGAGCGACTCTGCACCCTGGAGGAGGAAAAGGCCACCGCGGCCCTCGCCGGTGCGATTTCGTTCTCTTTTCGCCAAGCACCGCGCGGGGATGCGGGACGCGGGCTCCGCTTGATCGCACGGCGGCTGCTCGGCTGGCTCCTGATGCGCTTCATCAGGCAGGATTGGCTGTCCGACGAGCGTCGGAATCTTCCCCGTGAGGCCGTAGAGGCGGCGGTCGAGGTCGGCTCCGAGGCCGGAGCCGAGATCCTCTGGGCGCGCTGGGTCGGTGACGACGAGCCCCCCGAGTTTCGGGTTCTGGGGGCCAGAGTCGTGGGAAAGCGCAACCTCTGGTTCCATGCCCAATCACCCGAAGAGGGTTACGAGGACCCGACCCGCAACCTGGACAACTTCAAAGCCGCCCTGTGGGTAGTCTTGCTCGGCGATAAGGCACCGCGACAATTCGGCCCGGAAGAGGACAACCGGCTCAAGAAAGCACTCGATTTTCATCGGGACGTTTTCGGCGGGCCACGCTATTACCTGACGCTCAGGGACGACGAGATCGAGAATCCTCTGGCACGGAAGGACCTGCTCGATGCCTTGAGGCGGGAGCTGGGTCTGCCTGTCCTGCGTGTGGCCGAGGCCCAGCAGGACCGGTACTTTTAGATCAGTGAGACCCGGCTACAGGACATGATCAAACAATGCCTGATGATCCTGAAGGACCACGGCGATGACTGAGATCCCAGTAGGCGTCCCCCAACAACTGCCGCGCACCGGCTCCTGGCCCGCTTCCGTGCATGTCTTCGACGACAAGAGCGCCAACGCCGTACGCATGGCCATCGCCGCCGAGCGCCCGCTCCTCGTTCGCGGGGAGCCGGGCGTCGGCAAAAGCCAGTTGGCGCGGGCCGCGGCCCGAGTGCTCGGAAGGGTCTTCGTGTCCGAGGTGGTTCATGCCCGCAGCGAGCCCCAGGACCTGCAGTGGCGCTTCGACGCGGTGGCGCGTCTCGGCGAGGCCCAGGCCCTGAGCGCCGCCGGCCGGGGGGTCGACGTCAGGGCGGAGCTGGACCCGCTACGCTTCCTGAGCCCCGGAGTCCTCTGGTGGACCTTCGACTGGGACAGCGCCCGCGACCAGCACCAGCTCTGCCATCACCCCCAGCGCGCCCCGGAAGCCCCCAGGGGATGGCAGCCCCAGAAGGGTACCGTGCTGCTCATCGATGAGGTCGACAAGGCTGAAGCGGATCTTCCCAACGGCCTCCTCGAGACCCTGGGCAACGGCGCCTTTACCGTGCCTTACCGGGATCTTCCGGTGAATCACAGCGTGGGACCACCACCGCTGGTGGTCATCACCACCAATGAGGAGCGCGAGCTCCCCGGCGCATTCGTGCGCCGGTGCCTGGTGCTGCACTTGGCACTGCCGGTACATGAGATGGATTGCATCGCCTTCCTGAAGCGTCGTGGCGAGGAGCATTTCCCCGGCATCGCCGAGTCCGTTCGCGGTCGAGCCGCACGCCAGCTCTGGGAGGATCGCCAGGATGCCAGACGCCTCGGATTGACCCCTCCAGGACAGGCCGAGTACCTCGACATCCTTCGTGCCCTGGGCCGCATGGCCGAAGGCGAGGAGGATCAAATCGCCTTGCTCGAGCAGGTCGCGGAGTTCGCCCTGAAGAAGGCGCCCAGGGAAACCTGATGGGTCACCTCGCCGTTGGCCGTGCCGACCTGCTGCGCTGCCTGCACACGGAGGGTCCCACAGCCCTGCCGGCGATGGCCGGATTCGCCGGCTTCCGGCGGCGTCCGAGGAAAAGGTCCGAGCGAAGGCCGGAAGAAGGCGCGACCCGTCGAGCCCTTCCCCGGACAGGCCTGAAAGAGTCCTACGACCTGCCCGAGCCCACGACGGAAGCCGTTCAGGGTGTCCCCTTCTATCGCGTCGTCGGCCACCGTCCCATCGAGCGCGAGCTAGCCCCGGGCCAACAGCCGGACTGGTACCTGACCGCGCGGCCCTTTACGGAGGACGAGCTGCAGCAAGAGCGGATCGCGCCCCCCGAGTCCGAGCCCCTCATCCCCTGGCCGCGCTTCTGGCCCTTCCTGCGCTCGGTGTTGGGCCTCTCCGGCGAGCGCCGCGAGCCGGATCTGGATCGGCTGGTAGAGATGGTTTCCCGTGGACGAATGCCCCGCCGGCTGCCGTGCCGCCGCGTCCACCGTTGGGCGCCGAGCTGTCAGCTGATCCTGGACCTCTCTCCGCGTTTGCTACCCTTTCAGCAAGACTATTGGCGACTGCTCCCGGCCCTCGCGCGTCTGCGCGGTCATCTAGGCTTGGAGGTCCTGGTAACGAGGGATGGCCCAGAGGGCGAGGTCGGGCATCCCGGTGATCCCTCCTTCACCTCCTATGTTTCACCGGAGGCGGGGACACCGGTCCTGATCCTGAGTGATCTGGGCTGTATGGGGGAGCCCGGCGAGCGTGCAGCCTGGCGCCGCTTCGGCCGCCGTCTGCGTCGGGAAGGGCTCACCCCGGTTGCCCTCATGCCCTGCCCGCCTCGCTTCTGGGACCCGCGCCTGGCCGGGCTCTTCTTCCCGGTTGCCTGGGACCGCAGTTACCGGTTGCCCAAGGGTGTGGGCGGCCCGCGTCCCTGGCCCGGCGAGCGTACCGATCCAGCGAGCGATCCGGGTGCTTCCCGTCTGCTCGACCTGCTCGCCCCAGCGGTGCGGCTGGAGCCGGCCCTGCTGCGTGCACTGCGCCACGCCCTTCCGTCCGGCGGGCTGGACGTGGGCGCCGAGGCTGCGGCCTGGGTCCACCCGCACGTCATCCCCTCCCCGCACGCCCTGAGCTGGGCGGATCAGAAGGTCGTCGAGCAACATCGCATTGCCTATTGCCGGCAGCGGGAGCAGGATCGAGGTCTCGCCGGCGAGCTGATCCGTCGCTATCACACTCACTTGACGCAATCGGTTCGAGACGAGGAGGCGGCAAACCTGGCACAGCTGGACCAAGGGCGATCTGATCCCCAGGTGGCAGAGCGTCTGGCCCGAACCCTGCGGACCCTGGAGCAGGCGGACGGAAGTCTGCGCGATGGCATAGCGGCTTGGGCCGCGCGGATGGGCGGACGCCAGCATGAAGGAGCTTGGGGGCTCGATCCGCGCCGCGCCGCGATCTGGGTCATGGCCCACCGTCAGCAGCTTTTGAGCGGCGCTTGCAACTTGCCGCCGGGACTTGATATTTCGGCGGCCGGTTGGGTACTGGATACCGCGGGTAAGACTACACTCTCGATCCTGAGTCAGCAGGGCACAGATCTTGTTCTGGCGCCGCTTCGCATGTCCAACTCCAACGCCTTGGATCAAGGACCGGGAAGTAGTGAAAACTCCATCGATCCGAGGCCGCCGGGCAGTCCTCTGGCGAGACTGAGGCTTTCCGGCGTCCCTGTTCAATACGAGCCAGTTGATAGCGAAGCCTCCGGAAAGTGCAGCGTCCCCGCGCAACCCGGCACACACATTCCGTTGCCCCAAGAAGGACTGCGCTTGCGGGCCGACGATGCCGAGATAGTGATTCGTCCCATGCAGCGTCCAGCGTGGGCCCATGCCCTGGGGCGTGACGAGGGAGGCTTGTTTGCCGACATACCCGATACTGTCGGTAGACGCAGATTACGGTGGTCTCCGCCTGGGGAGGAATTTCACCTTTCGTGGGGAGATCGGGCGACAGAGAATTTCGGGCTGATTCGCATCCCACATGGTGCCTTCTGGGACCAGCAAGATTACGGGAACAGTAACGAGAGGATGGCTCGGCCAAGCTGGGCCGCTCGCACAGGAATCGATGAGCATGGTCTCTGGGCGGAATTCCAATACGAGGGTGTCACCCAGCGCCTGCGCTGGATCTGGCCCGGAGAATTCGCCATGGGCTCTCCCGAGGACGAGCCGGAGCGATTCGACAAAGAGCGCCGGCACCAAGTGCTCCTGACCCGTGGCTTCTGGCTGGCGGACACCGCCTGCACCCAGGCCCTGTGGCAGGCGGTGATGGGTGAGAACCCGAGCCAGTTCGAGGGCGCGGAGCAGCCCGTGGAGCAGGTGAGCTGGGAGCGGGCCCAGGAATTCATTGCACGGATGAACGAGACGATTCCCGGGTTGAAGGCACGACTGCCGGCGGAGGCGGAATGGGAGTATGCCTGTCGGGCGGGCACCCAGACGCCCTTTTCTTTCGGTGAGAGCATTACGACAGAGCAGGTCAACTATTATGGGGACTACCCTTACTCGGGAGGAGAGAAGGGTGAAATCCGGAGCCGAACGGTCGAGGTCAAGGCGCTACCGGCCAACGCTTGGGGCCTGTACCAGATGCACGGCAACGTCTGGGAATGGTGTCAGGACTGGTATGACGCCTATCCAGAGGAGACAACGATCGACCCTGTCGGGCCCACCACGGGCGAGAGGCGCGTCGTCCGTGGCGGCAGCTGGTTCGGCAACGCCTGGTACTGCCGCTCCGCGCGGCGCAACCACGGGGAGCCCGGCGACCGCTCCCTCAATCTGGGCTTCCGCCTGGCCCGAGGTCCAATGGGCAGACCGGCGGAGCCGGAAGAGGCGGAAGGACCGGGCAGGGCCGGACAGACGGAGCGGAGCGGAGTCGGTCAGGCGCTGCGCAGGGCACTGCGAAGGGTGCGCGGCAAATGAAATACCGGTTTTTCTGTGTGCCCGTAGAGGACACCGGGGCGGCGCAGGAGGAGCTCAATCGCTTCCTGACCGATCACCGGATCCTTTCGGTCGACAAGGAATTCGCTGCCGATGGCCGCCACAGCCTTTGGTGCTTTTGCGTTTCCTATATTGACGGCGAGGAGCAAGAGAAGGCTCGTGGCAAGGGTAAGATCGACTATCGCGAGGTTCTCCCCGAGGACCAGTTCGCCGTCTACGCCAAGCTGCGCGCCTTGCGTAAACAACTGACGGAGCGTGACGGCGTACCGGCCTATGCCTTGTTCACGAATGAGCAACTTGCAGGCATGGTGCGTAAGCGGCCTTCGACCTCGACGGATCTGGAGCACATCGGCGGCGTCGGTAAGGCGCGAGTCGAGAAATACGGGTCCGACTTTTTGGCGGTGTTGCGCGATGCGCTGTCGGAGCCATCCGAAGGAGCGGCCGGGGGGAGGGATGAAAAGGGTCCGCATTGACCTCGACCGCATCGCTGATCTCCACAATCTCGCGCGTGCCGCCTATCTCGCCGGGCGCGGAAAGAGACACCGACCAGAGGTAATGGCCTTCTTTACGGACCTGGATCAAAGCTTGGCGCGGCTGGCGGCGGGTATTCGCAACGGCACCCGCCCGCTGGGCATCTACCACCCTTTCACCGTCCGGGATCCCAAGCGGCGTCTGATCCACGCCGCCTGCTTCGAGGATCGCGTCCTGCACCATGCCGTTTTCGCCCAGGCAGGACCGGTGCTGGAACGGGCGATGGTGGATTCCAGCTGCGCCTGCCGTGTTGGCAAGGGGCCGCTCGCGGCGGTCGAGTATGCGCGATCGGCGCTTCACCGCTACCCCTGGTACGTGAAAACCGACATTCGGGCCTATTTTGCCTCCATCGACCACGAGCGACTGCTGGCGCTGCTGCGCCGTCGCTTCAAGGGCGCGCCCTTTCTTGCGCTGCTGCAACGAATCGTCGAGAGTTACGGGAAGGTGCCGGGGAGGGGCTTGCCGATCGGATCCCTGTCCTCCCAGCATTTCGCCAATTACTATCTCGACGCGCTGGACCGTCTGCTCCTGCAAGGGCTCGGCGCACGAGCCCACGTCCGGTACATGGACGATCTCCTCTGGTGGTGTGACGACAGCGCCCAGGCCAGAGCGACGCTGGCACAGGTAAAGGCCTTCGCCAAAGAGTCACTCATGCTCGAGGTGAAGGAAACCGCACAGATCAACCGCAGCCGCAAAGGCGTGACCTTTTGCGGCTACCGGATTCTCTCAGGCACCTTGCGGCTCTCTCGCCGGCGCCAGCGCAGCTACCAGGACCGTCGCCGCCAATGGGAGCACCGCTTTCTCGCGGGGGACATCTCGGCGAGAGAGCTGCAACAGGCGTACGACGCGGTTCACACCATTACGCTTCATGCCGACAGCCGCGGTTGGCGATCGAAGAACCTGGCGAGATTCCCCGCCCTCGATGTATAAGGGGGCGCAGGGTGAAGGTCGTTACAGGCGAGAGGCGCGTCGTCCGTGGCGGCAGCTGGATCAACAACGCCAGGAACTGCCGCTCCGCGCAGCGCAACCACAGGGAGCCCGGCAACCGCAACCACAATCTGGGCTTCCGCCTGGCCCGAGCTCGGGACGGCACCGGATGGTGCGTTCGGACCAGATCTTCATCCTGTCCGTGGTAGGCCCAGGGGCGAATCACGGCAAAAAGCAAATGGCCGCCGGTGTGCCGGTAGGGACCGCGGAATCGGCCCCGAACGCTCGCCGAGCGGCCGATCTTTTTGGAGCTCGATGGTCGTGAGCTCCGTCGCCCAAGAGCTGCTGCCGCCCCGGTTTCCCTTCGACTGGGCCTACGACTGGGGCGAGGATCGCCATGGTCCCTGGGTCGCCTTCCGTCTCGCGGGCGTTCGTCAGTGTCTGCGCTGGGTCCCGCCCGGCCGTTTCCCGATGGGCTCTCCCGATAACGAGCCGGAACGCCTGAGCAACGAGAGCCGACACCAGGTGACCCTCACTCGCGGATTCTGGATGGCGGACACCGCCTGTACCCAGGCCCTGTGGCAAGCGGTTACGGGCAAGAATCCGAGCAGCTTCGAGGGTGCGGATCGACCAGTGGAACAGGTGAGCTGGGAAGAGGTACAGAGGTTCGTCGCCGCATTGAACGAGGCGGTTCCGGACCTGGACGTCCGCCTCCCTACGGAGGCCGAATGGGAGTATGCCTGCCGGGCGGGGACCGAGACCCCCTTCTGGTTTGGCGAGGACATTACCCCGGAGCAGGTCAATCACGATGGCAACTACGCCTATCGCGGCGGCAGGAAAGGACCCTATCGTGAGCAGACGGTCGATGTGAAGGCCCTACCCTGCAATGGCTGGGGCCTGTATCAGATGCACGGCAATGTCTGGGAATGGTGCCGGGATTGGTACGGCGAGTATCCCGGCGATCCTTGCGAAGACCCGAGCGGCCCTGATACGGGCGGGAGGCGCGTCGTCCGTGGCGGCAGCTGGATCGACTTCGCCGGGTTCTGCCGCTCCGCGCAGCGCTTCCTCAGGGTGCCCGGCTACCGCGGCCACTTTCTGGGCTTCCGCCTGGCCAGAGGTCCAGAGGGCAGGTCGGCGGAGCCGAGGGCCGGGCCGGACAGACGCAGCGGAGCGGAGTCGGTCAGGTCCGGCTCGCGGGACGCGAGACACCGGAGCGTGGAACGGGGTTTCGGTTTGCCAGGGCAAAATGGAGCCGACATTGCGCTGAAGGAAGCGAAGAAGCGCCAGATTTGACAATAGCTCCGCCCCCTCTCCGCAGCGGTAGCCAATTCCTGATTACGCCGCGTCCCCGGCCATGCATCATCGGCCGCATCCTGAGCCTCGGTTCGCAAGTCATCCGCTTCCAGCCGGCTCAGGTGGCTTACCCGGCGTTGAATCGCTGTCGAAACAGGGCGAAATCGACGAAGGATGCCACCAGGTGCTGTACGAGGTTGTAGAAGATGATCGGGAGCATGACCTGCGGGTGATCCGCCAATGCCATCGATGCCAAGACCAGTCCCGTGCCGTTGTTGTTCATCCCCAGGCCGAACATCAAGGACACCGTGCTGTCACGGTCGACCCGGAGGTACCGCGCCAGCAGGTATCCGGCCCCGAACGTCGTAACGCAGAGGGCGAGCGTGATCAGCAGGATTGCGGCGAAGAGATCCGGATCCGGATGGGCTACGGCCTGCGGCAGCGTGAGTGATGCGTTCGCGTAGTTGAGCAGGACCAGCACGAGGTAGTTGGTCAGCTTCACGTAGGGCTTGATCGCCGCCATGCGTTGGTCGCCGGCAATCCGGCGGACGCTGATCCCCAGCGCAGAAGGCAGAATTACCCAGACGCCGAGGAAGGTCCCGACACCACCGGATGCCAAGGTGTGTAGATCCTCCGAGTAGTCCCCGGTCGTGACGAATCCGACGGTGTGGAGCACCAGCGGCGTCAGCACAGGGCTGAGGACCGTCGTGAGCACGATCAGTCCGAGACTCAGGCTCAGGTTGCCGCTCGCATTCTGGGCCCAGGCGGTGGAGGAGCCGGCAATCGGCATGGAGGCGACGAGGGCGAGCCCGGTGAGAATCTGCTGCAGCTCATCCGCGTTGTGCCAGGACGCCATCACGAGGCTGAGCACGAGAATGAAGCCCAATGGAGCCGCCAGGTTGCCTGCGACTCCACCCGCCAGCACGAGCGGCTTCTTCGCCAGATTCCCGAGCTCATTGGTGTCGACGCCCAGCCCCGCATTGAACAACAGGCTCGCCAGCATCAGAACGGGCAGAGAGAGCACGAGCCCTTCGTCGCTGGCTGCGCCGCCGCCCAGAGTCGCACCGCGTATCCAGAGACCGAATCCCGGGAGCACGGTGGCGATCCCATAGGATGCGAGGATCACCCAGATGAAGCGGTGGTGAATCAGCTCGACGATTCGTTTGATCTGATTCCGTGGCAACTGCATGTCTTGTCCCTCGCCCGATACCTGCATTTGTCGTTGGCGCGTCAGCGCTCGCTCCGATGTTCTCGACTTCGGCGTGCCCGGTACCGCGAGCAAGGGTCCATCCGCGTCCGCCGAGCGAGATCCGACGTTCGACCGAGCAAGAACATCGGGTGTATCAGCCATCTTGTGCGCCAGCCACCGCTGCCAGATCAGGTACAGCAGCGGTATCACCACCACGGCCAGGACGGTGGAGGCGAAGGTGCCCGAGATGAGCGCTACCGCCAGACCGCCGAATACCGGGTCGCTGACCATCACCGCCGAGCCGAACATGATGGCGAGCGCCGTGAGCAGGATGGGCCGGAAGCGCACCGCCCCCGCTTCCCGGACGGCCTCTTCCAGGGACACACCCTGGCGCCGGTAGTCCAGGATGAAGTCGATCAGCAGCAGGGAGTTGCGCACCACGATGCCGGCCAGGGCGATGAAGCCGATCATGGAGGTGGCGTTGAACGGCACATCGAACAGCCAGTGGCCGGGGAACACCCCCACCAGGGTCAGGGGGATGGCGCCCATGACAATCAGCGGGAGCATGAAGCTCTGGTAATAGGCCACCAGCAGCAGGTAGATGAGCACCACGCCGATCAGGAAGGCGGTGCCCAGGTCGAAGAGCTTGACGAGATCCGGATCGATGAGCGGCCGGTCTTCCGGTTGTTCAGGGGCCAGGGTCCCTCTACGGGCTCTTGCAGGGAGAGCCAGAAATGCCTCGGGCCGAATAGGCGCTGCCTTGGCCTTGTCTGTGCCTCGAGCCCCCGCTCCGCGTTTCGCCAATCGGAGTACTGCTCGATCTTCCAACGTTGCACCAGGATGGAGAAGACTTCCTGCCACGCGTCTTCATCAATTCCCTCCGGGGTTCGCGTCTTGTCGAGAAGCTCACTTAGGCGTAGAAACTCATCGATGCCGAGCCGGAGCTCGTCTTGGATGCTCTTTTGTGTCTCCTCGATATCCCGGCCGGCAGTCAGATCATCACGTAATCGCTCAAAGAGCTGGACCACCGGTGTTTCCGCAAACGTAAGCGTAGGAAGCGGTGTAGGCGGCTATTTCGGACGGATGTCCGGTATTCCGAGCTCACCCGCGAGATCTCGCCGCAAGATCTCGGCCAGGATTGCTCTATTGGAGGGCAGCATGTTGTCGGCTATAAGCTGGTCCCTGATGCGGGGACGCAACGCATTGAGGTCACTGCGTCGATCATCGACCAAGGCCCGTCGATACAGCCACAGGTCGAAGGGACCGTCGGCATCTCCGTCTGCCGCCTTGGGGAAGGGCGAGCGGAAGTCGTCGGGCCCGATCAAGTCCGGGTCGATGACCGGCAACATGTCGGCTGCGCGATAGGGCGCCGTCACCGTTGCCGAATAGCGGTCTGTCGTGCCGTCCTCTGTCACCCATGACGCGTATAGGTACTGCAGACGCCAACAAAGGAATTCGGGAAGCACCCGGATTGCGATGGCTTCCGTATGCCCCGAGTAGTCGAGTTCGACGGTGCCCGACAGCTCGCTTTCCTCCTGGGGTACCAGGACGAGCGTACCTTCCGCGTGGCCGATCTGCCCTGCTGCAACCCGCTCCTGTCTTTCAGCATCTCTGAATACATCGACGCGGTAGCCTTCCGAAGGATGGGAGAGGTTGAGGTACACGAATCCAGCTCGGTCCGTATTGCGGTTCCACGCGATTTTGCTCAATTGCCAGCGGACGATTTGTCCTTGAGGGTCTCCGTCCACCGGGCCGCCGGTCAGTGGATCCCGCCGGGTATCGACGAGACCGAAGAGGCGCTCCAGTGCTGTTTCGCTTACAGTACGGCGATCAAGCAACAGCGAATCGAGCGCATCGGGGCGCTGCTCGTTGAGCAGAATCCCTAGACGGCTCGCTAATGCTTTCCTTGAAGCGTCGTCTGCCGTGCTGGCCAGACGCAGCTCTTCATAAGAGGTACCAATCTTATCGAGCAGAGTCGTGTAAGCGGCCATGCAGTAGGCATCCTCGGTCGCGTACGGCAAGGGCTCTCCGAGGTAATGACACAGCACCTCTACGCAGAGCCGCACTTGGCGCACCTGCTCCTCCGCGGCTTCGCAGGATGTGGGTAGATCACCGAAGGGTTGGTGCAGCAGGTTGGCGAGGTCATTCAGGGTCAAGGTCTCTTTGTTTCCGTCTCCGCGGGCGACGTGGTCCAGGGTGTAGTCGAGCAGATCCGCCAGGTAGGCCAGGGGGCTGACTGCCGCCTCGCAATCCGGGCAGTCGCAGGGATCTGGAAACAAGTTAACGACTTCCGAGTAGACATCAGGGACGTCGACCGTTTCGTCCGGTTCCGTGTGCCCTTGCACATTGGGTTGTGGCTTCAGCATAGCCGACACCATCCGATTGGCCTTTTCGGTGCCGATCTGCGTCAGCAGGTTGTTGAGAATACGCTGTTGAGCGCGGGCGATGGTATAGACCTGGGTCACCCTGCGCTCACCCAGCGGCTCCTTGACCTTGGCAAGAAACCGGTCGTTTGGGGTGGTAGCGATTGCGGAGAGGCTAGTGAATCCCTTGTTGAATAGCAGCGCGTTGTCATGCACGTCGGCAGAAACGAGACTCAGGTTTGTGTGTGCCACCAGTGTCTTGACTGCAACATGATCGGCTGCGAGTGGGAGGTTCGGGAAGTGTAACGTCGTTCCCTCCGTTGGGCGTTCCCGGCGGGCATATCCCAAGGTCCGTCAGGACAGATCTGGAAAACTTCCCTCGTAGATTCCGGCACAGAAGCGGGAAAAGATAGGCCGGTCGTCCTTTA
>Ga0210085_1000042_pt1 | contig 57009 bp, 48 predicted proteins | sample China_Galinas_PW_5_FD_184866 | JGI IMG/M metagenome (GOLD analysis project Ga0210085, IMG submission 184866) | Wetland microbial communities from San Francisco Bay, California, USA, that impact long-term carbon sequestration - China_Galinas_PWC_D1... | ecosystem: Environmental > Aquatic > Marine...
ATGCCTTCGCGGACGTACGAAGAGCCCTCGCCAGGGACCTCGCAAACGAGGGTTTTGGTATCGATTGCCAGGACCACGCCAAACCAGATCGAAATCCCCTCATCTTAGCGGTTATGCGGCTTGTGGCATGACGAAACGAAGAAACTTCAGTATTAGGAGACCGAGATGCAGTATCAGGCTGATCGGGAATCCTCGATGCGAAAGGGCTGAACCGAGAGTCCGGCAATCATCCGATAATGCTTGACGTTTACGGTCGCCAATCGGTCTCCCTGCTCGATACAGGTCGCCGCGATCAGGGCGTCGGCCATCTGAAGGGACCCGGAGAGAAAATGCTCCTCGATATAGGTCATAGCCCGCGTGGTAATCGCCCCCGTGATCGGCAGCACCTGCCAGCGGCCGGTACGCAGTGTGCCGCGCAGGGAACGCAGCTCGTCCGCGTTGCGCATCCCCTGCACCAGCTCCATGTAGGTAACGGCGGAGAGTCGCACGGGAGCGACGGCGTCGAGGAAGTCAGCGGCCTCGCGCCTGCCGCGTAGATACCAGATGAAGACGTCCGTATCGACGATCATGGATTGCGGCTCTTGCGGAGTGCTCGGACCCATCCAGGTGGATCGATGAGATCGTCGCGATCGGCCCAGAGGCCGAACAGCTCGTTCTCGCTTGCGGATTCTGCTAATTGCTGACCGATGTCCAACCTCAGGATCCGTGCCCTGGCACGGCCCCGATAGGTGATCGTCACTTCTTCGCCGCGCTCGACCGCATCCAGAACCAGACGCGTTTTTTGCCGTAGCTCTTTTGCAGAGACTTCCATTGCAGACGCACAAGTGTCACTTTAAAGTAAACACTTTAGCAGGGAGTTTGAACTGGTGAAAGAACGCCGATCGTGATGGCGGAAAAGAATTTTCGCGATACGATTCAAAGACGCGGAGATTTCTGTAGGATGGGCCGGGCAAGACGAAGCCCGTTTCTTTATTATTTGATGATGCTGGCCATTGGATAACCCCTATCGGACCTGATTTCGTGGCCGACTACAAAGACACCCTCAACCTTCCCAAGACGGCCTTTCCCATGAAGGCCAACCTCGCCCAGCGCGAGCCGCGGATGCTCGAGCGCTGGGAGGAGATGGACCTCTACGGGCAGATCCGCGCCGCCTCGGCGGGGAGGGAGAAGTTCATCCTGCACGACGGACCGCCCTATGCAAACGGGGAGATCCACATCGGTCATGCGGTGAACAAGGTCCTCAAGGACATCATCGTCAAGTCGTGGACCCTGGACGGCTTGGACGCACCCTATGTCCCCGGCTGGGACTGCCATGGCCTGCCCATCGAGCTGCAGGTGGAGAAGAAGAAGGGCAAGCCGGGCGCCAAGATCACTGCTGCTCAGTTCCGCCAGGCCTGTCGCGAGTTCGCCGGGCGGCAGGTGGACGGTCAGCGCAAGGACTTCAAGCGCCTGGGCGTGCTCGGGGACTGGGAGCAGCCCTACCTCACCATGGACTTCGGCTTCGAGGCGAACATCATCAGGGCCCTTGGCCGCATCATCGCAAAGGGCCATGTCCACAAGGGCGAGAAGCCGGTGCACTGGTGCATCGATTGCGGATCGGCCCTGGCGGAGGCGGAGGTGGAGTACGCAGACAAGGCGTCCATCTCCGTCGACGTGCGTTTCCGGGTACTGAACGAGGAGGCGGTGCTGACCCGATGTCACTCGGTACCGGACGGTCACGGCGATGGCCCCATGTCGGTCGTGATCTGGACCACCACGCCCTGGACCCTGCCCGCAAACCAGGCGGTCGCCCTCAATCCGGAGCTGGAGTACGTGGTGGTGCAGACCTCCGGCGAGCACGGGCGTGAGCGGTTGATCCTGGCCGAGGGGCTGCTGAAGGACGCCATGGACCATTACGGCATCGAGAGCTACAAGGTGATTTGCTATGGGCGGGGCGACGCCCTCGAAGCAGTCAGACTCCAGCATCCCTTCTATGACCGCGAGGTACCGGTGATCCTGGGCGAGCACGTGACCCTGGAAGCGGGCACGGGCGCCGTGCACACGGCCCCCGGGCACGGCCTGGAGGACTATGTGGTCGGCCTGCGCTATGGCCTGCCGGTGGACAACCCGGTTGGGGGGGACGGCCGCTTTCTCCCGGGCACGCCCCTGTTCGGCGGAGAGCACGTCTTCACGGCTAACGACAAGGTGGTCGATACCCTCAAGGCCCGGGGAGCACTGCTGCGGGAGGCCCGCCTCAGCCACAGCTCTCCCCACTGCTGGCGCCACAAGTCTCCCATCATCTTCCGCGCCACGCCCCAGTGGTTCATCGGTATGGACAAGCAGGGGCTGCGCCAGGCCGCTTTGCGGGAGATTGCGAAGGTGCGCTGGATGCCCGACTGGGGGGAGTCCCGCATCGACGGCATGGTGCGCAACCGCCCGGACTGGTGCATCTCCCGCCAACGTGTCTGGGGGGTGCCCATCCCCCTGCTGGTCCACAAGGAGAGCGGCGAGCCGCATCCGGACACCCCCGCACTGATCGAGCAGGTGGCCGAGCGGGTGGAGCAGAAGGGTGTCGACGCCTGGTTCGAGCTCCTGCCCGAGGACCTGCTCGGCGAGGAGGATGGTGCGCGTTACGAGAAGGTCCACGACACCCTGGACGTCTGGTTCGACTCCGGTGTGACCCATGCCTGCGTGCTGGAGCACCGGGAGGGCCTGCGCTCTCCGGCGGACCTGTACCTGGAGGGCTCCGACCAGCACCGGGGCTGGTTCCAGTCCTCCCTGCTCACCTCGGTCGCCATGAACGATCGGGCGCCCTACGAGCAAGTGCTCACCCACGGCTTCACCGTCGATGCCAAGGGCGAGAAGATGTCCAAGTCCAAGGGCAATGTGGTGCGGCCCCAGGACGTGATGAAGACCCTGGGTGCCGACATCATCCGCCTGTGGGTGGCGGCCATGGACTATCGGGGCGAGATGAGCGTCTCGGACGAGATCCTCAAGCGCACCGCCGATGCCTACCGGCGCATCCGCAACACGGCCCGCTTCCTCCTGGCCAATCTGAACGGCTTCGACCCGGCGCAGAACCTGGTCGCGCCCGCGGACATGATCGAGCTCGACCGCTGGGCGGTGGACCGGGCCTATCGGCTCCAGGAGGAGATCGTCCAGGCCTACCGGGACTACCAGTTCCACCTCATCTATCAGAAGATCCACAACTTCTGCGTGGTGGACATGGGCGGCTTCTACCTGGACGTGATCAAGGACCGCCAATACACGACCCAGGCCGACGGGCTGCCGCGGCGCTCCTGCCAGAGTGCCATGTATCGGATCGCCGAGGCCATGAGCCGGTGGCTCGCGCCCATCCTGAGCTTTACCTCCGACGAGATCTGGCAGCATCTTCCGGGCGAGCGATCGGACTCCGTCTTCTTGGAGACCTGGTACCCGGCTTTGTTTGCCCTGGACCCCGGCGATCCCTTCGATCGGGACCTTTGGGATCGGGTGCTGGAGGTACGCATCCAGGTGTCCCGACATCTCGAGGAGGCCCGCAAAGCGGGTGCTATCGGGTCCTCCCTGGACGCAGAGCTGGACCTCTACTGTGCCCCCGACCTCGCCGACGCGCTTTCTAAACTGGAGGACGAGCTGCGCTTTGCGCTCATCACCTCCTATGCCCGGGTGCACCCGCTCCAAGACAGGCCGGCGGATGCCCGGGATACCGATCTGACGGGCCTGGCGGTGCGGGTGTCGCCCTCGGTCCATGCCAAGTGCGTGCGCTGCTGGCATCATCGCGAGGACGTGGGGGCGGGCTCTGACCACCCGGAGCTGTGCGGGCGTTGCGTCCAGAACATCTCGGGTACGGGCGAGACCAGACGATTTGCGTGATCCGGATGAAGCTGATAACGAATCCGTCCATGGCGAGGTGGCTGTGGCTGTCGGCGCTGGTCGTGGTGCTCGATCAGGCGACCAAGTGGCTCGCCGTGGCCATGCTCCTTCCCTATCGGCCCGTACCCCTGGTACCCCACCTGAGCCTCACGCTGATGTACAACCAAGGGGCGGCCTTCAGCTTCCTTTCCTCTGCCGGCGGCTGGCAGCGCTGGCTCCTCACCGGTTTTGCCCTGCTGGTGAGCTCGGTGCTGGTGATCTGGCTGCTGCGGCTCGGCCCCGGCGAGCGCCTCACGGCTGCCGCCTTGTCGTTGGTGATAGGCGGTGCCGTGGGAAACCTGATCGACCGTTTGTACCTGGGGCAAGTGGTGGATTTCGTCGATTTCTTCGTGGGCAGTTGGCACTGGCCGGCATTCAATCTCGCTGACAGTGCCATTTTCGTGGGCGTGGTCCTGTTTCTCCTGAGCAGTCTTGGAGGGGGGCAGGGGGAGCAGGACCGCGTTTCTTGATACCTTCGTCACCTCGACCCCCATCTCAAAACACAACTATCAGGAGGGGAATGTGAAAAGGTCTCCGATTGCCGTACTGCCGCTAACGATCATGGGTCGAGGCGAGCCACCCTCGACGATGAAAGGTCGCCTCGCCCCTGATCGTTCCTTCACCCCGGCCCTCTCCCATAAAGGGAGAGGGGGAGTCGGTGCGCCTTCGGCGCGTACTTTCATAGTAATGGCCCTGATCGGGCTGTTTCCAGAAGCCCTTTGGGCTTCCGCCGGTGCCGAGGAGCCTCTGAATCTGACCTCCCACACCGTGGGGATTGTGTCCTTGCTCGTCTTCATCGTGGCCTACGGCTTCGTGATGGCCGAGGAGTTCATACACCTGCGCAAGTCCAAGCCGGTGCTGCTGGCCGCCGGCATCATCTGGGCCATGATCGGCGTGGTCTACGCGAGCCACGGCATGTCCAGCGTGGCCGAAGAGGCGGTACGCCACAACATCCTGGAGTACGCGGAGCTGTTCCTCTTCCTGCTGGTGGCCATGACCTACATCAACGCCATGGACGAGCGGCTGGTCTTCGACGCCCTGCGCGCCTGGCTGGTGCGATCAGGCTTCTCCTACCGCAAGTTGTTCTGGCTCACCGGTGTGCTGGCGTTTTTCATCTCGCCGATCGCCGACAACCTCACCACCGCGCTGCTGATGTGCGCGGTGGTGCTGTCGGTGGGGCGGGACAGTCCGCGCTTCGTCTCCCTCGCCTGCATCAACATCGTGGTGGCGGCCAACGCTGGCGGCGCATTCAGCCCCTTCGGCGACATCACCACGCTGATGGTCTGGCAGCGGGGTATCGTCGATTTCTGGACCTTCTTCATGCTGTTCGTTCCGTCCGTAGTGAACTGGGCGGTCCCCGCCGCCATCATGCATTTTGCGGTGCCTGATTTGCAGCCATCGGCCTCCGGGGAGGTCGTCGTCATGAAGCGCGGGGCTATGACGGTGGTCGGTCTGTTTCTCGCCACCATCGCCACGGCCGTGAGCTTCCACAACTTCCTGCACCTGCCGCCCATGACGGGCATGATGACCGGCCTGGCCTACCTCAAGATCTTCGGCTTCTACTTGAAAAAGACATTCGATCGGCAGGTCGCTTATGAGCGGCGCAAGACCGAGTCCAACGAGCTGCAACTGGGTGACATCGTCCCCTTCGACATCTTCAAGAGCGTCGCCCGCGCCGAGTGGGATACCCTGATGTTCTTCTACGGGGTGATTTTGTGCGTGGGCGGGCTGGGCTTACTCGGCTATCTGGCCTTGGCCTCGGAGGTGATGTACGTGGAGTGGGGCGCTACGGCGGCGAACGTGATGGTCGGCATCCTCTCTGCCATCGTCGACAATATTCCGGTGATGTTTGCCGTCCTGACCATGCACCCGGATATGTCCATGGGCCAGTGGCTGCTGGTGACCCTCACCGCCGGCGTGGGCGGCAGCATGCTCTCCATCGGCTCGGCGGCCGGGGTCGGGCTGATGGGGCAGGCGCGCGGCCTGTACACCTTCTTCAGCCATCTGAAGTGGACCTGGGCGATCGCTTTGGGCTACGCCGCCAGTATTCTGGCCCATTTCTGGGTGAACAGCAGTCAGTTCTAGACCTCGGTTCCGGAGCCAGCGCGAGAAAGCCCAGCAGCGACCGGAGTCATGCGCGAGCCGGAGCTCACCTTTTCCCGGGAGGAGATCGATGCCGTGATCCTGAATCTGGACGGCGTCGTCACCCGGACCACCAACCTCCATATCCGCGCATGGAGACATGTCTTCGATGCCTATCTGCGCGAGCGCGCGACGCGCGGGGGGGAGGACTACCGTCCGTTCGACGTCCGCCACGACTACAACAGGTATATCGACGGAAGGCCCCGCTGCCAGGCCGTTAAGCACTTCCTCTTGTCCCGTCATATCGACCTGCCGATGGGGGATCTCGACGACCCGTCCGATCGTGAGACCGTCTGCGGCCTCGGAAATCGCAAGAAGCTGATCTTCGACTGGTACGTGAAGGAAGGGGGCGTGGAGGTCTATGGCTGTGCCATCGCGCTCGTCCGCCGGCTGCGCAAGGCGGGTATCAAGACCGCCGTGGTCTCTGCCAGCAAACACTGCGACTCCATCCTGGAGGGGGCCGAGATCGCAGACTTGTTCGATGCACGGGTCGACGGCTCGGACGCCGAGCGTCTGGATCTGGACAGCAAGCCGGATCCGGATATCTTTCTAGAGGCCGCAAGACTCATCGACGTCGAGCCTGCGAGGACTGCGGTGCTCGAAGACACGGTCGTAGGCATCACGGCCGCCAAGCGCGGTCGTTTTGCCCTCGTCGTCGGCGTTCATAGTGGAGCTCAGGACCGGAAGATGTGGGAGCATGGCGCCGACTTCGTCGTTCGCGACCTGTGCCGTGCCGATGTGGAGGGGGGCGGCGTGAGCGAGCGGCCTTCGCTCCCCAGGGCTCTGACCGATATGGACCTGGTCTCGAAGCAGCTCACGGGGAAGCGCCCGGCGCTGTTCCTGGATTACGGCGGGACGCTGGCGCCGATTCGCGATGATGCGGGGTTTCCCGAGGAGCTGCGCCAGCTGTTGCGTCGAGCGGCCCAGCGGATGACGGTTGTCGTGGTGAGCGGTCGCGACCTGGTAGAGGTGTCCCGACTGGTGGGGCTCCCGGAGATCATCTACGCGGGAAGCCATGGGCTGGAGATCCGGGGTCCCGATCTGCAATTGGTGCTGCCCGAGGGTGTCGAGGCCCTTTACGATCTGAACGAAGCGGCCCACGAGCTGGCGCAATCACTGGAATCGATTCCCGAGGCTCGCCTGGAGCGCAAGCGCTTCGCGCTCCTGGTGCGCTATCGGGTGCAGGCGGGCGGAGATGCGGGTCGGGTGAGGCTGGCCGTGGAACGGGTACGCGAGCGCTTTCCGCAGTTGCAGCTGACGGGCGGCAAGGAGGTGATCGAGCTGCTGCCCGACATCGACTGGGACAAGGGCCGGGCGGTTCGCTGGCTCCTTTCCGAGCTGGGCCTGGACGGTCCGGACGTGCTCCCGATCTACATCGGCGACGACGTGACCGACGAGGACGCCTTTCGGGCGGTACGCGCGGGCGGTCTAGGGATCCTGGTGGCGGATCGCCTCCAACCGAGCGCAGCGACCTATTGGGTGAAGGATACGGATCACGTGGCTCGGTTGCTGCAACGTCTGGTGGAGTCGCATTAGCCCGGCGCACGCCGGCAGCCGGATCCCCAGATCATTTGGGTCAGCGGCCTTTCGTAGCCGAGCTCCCCACCCGCGGGAGACCGGAATGATGGACAATAGCTCATTCCCGAACGGGATCTCCAACCGTCGCAACGAGGTGGCTTCGTGCATACCCATCATCACGCAGGGCATGGCAAGAATGACGGGGCGCATCGAAGCTTGCTATCGGCGCTGGCCCTGACGCTCGGCTTTTCCCTGGTCGAGGCCATCGCAGGCTGGTGGTCCGGGTCCCTGGCCCTGCTCGGCGATGCCGGGCACATGTTGACGGACTCCCTGGCGCTCGGTCTCGCGGCCCTCGCGGCAATCCTGGCGCGGCGAGGGCCGTCGTCGCGGCATTCCTACGGCTGGGGGCGTACCGAGATCCTGGCGGCACTGCTCAACGCACTCGTCATGATAGCCCTGATCGTTGCGATCAGTGCCGAGGCCATCCGTCGCTTCGTGGACCCGCAGCCTGTCGCCGGAGGCACCGTGATGGCCGTGGCATTCGTCGGCCTCCTGGTCAATCTGGTAGCGGCTTGGCTGCTGTCCGGAGACCGGAGCAATCTGAATGTCCGTGCCGCCCTCTTGCACGTCCTGGGGGATCTGCTCGGGTCCATTGCGGCCCTGGTGTCCGGCGCCGTCATCTTGCTGACCGGTTGGACGGCGATCGACCCGCTGCTGTCTCTGTCGATCGTCCTGCTGATCCTGGTTACGGCGGTGAGCGTCCTGCACGAAGCCTTGCATGCACTGATGGAAGGGGTGCCACGCAATCTCGATCTCGAGCGCATCGGTCTTGCGATGGCGGCGACGGAGGGAGTCGTTTCGGTCCACGACCTGCACATCTGGGCACTTTCGGCCAGCCGCGCGGCATTGTCGGCCCATGTCGTGCTGTCCCATATGGGCGAATGGCCGGCGGTGCTTTCCCGTCTCCGAGACACCCTGGAAAGGGATTACGGGATCGATCACATCACTTTGCAACCGGAGCCGCGTGATCAGCCGATCGAGCTGGAGAGACTGGTGCGCGGCCGGTTTCGCGAGCCGAAAGTGCAGGAAGGCTAGAGCACACGGCGGCAAAGGGTTGCCGCCCTACGATCCTTGCGATGTCTCCGTCACTTCGGCGCACGAGTACGAGGCTCCGGCTCGGGAAGGAGCCGTCATAAAATATTCATGTGATCAAATATACGGGAAACGGTATATTTGGTTGCGTGAATATCGAGCCTCAGCAGCTGTTCTCGGCACTTGCCCATTCCACCCGTTTACGTTGCCTGGTTTTGCTTATCCGGCACGAGGAGCTCTGCGTCTGCGAGCTGACCCATGCCATCGGCGCGGCCCAGCCGCACATCTCCCGGCACCTGGCGCAGCTGCGCGAGCTGGGCTTGGTATCGGATCGGCGCGAGGGTCTGTGGATCCACTACCGCATCGCCACCGGGCTGCCGGAGTGGGTGAGGTCCGTGCTGCAGATGACGGCCGACGGGGTCGTGCACCAAGGAGCTTTCGCGGCGGATGCGCGGGCCTTGTCGACGATGCCGAACCGGCCTGGGGCGCCCAAATGCGCCTGAGCGAAGCGGAAGCCCGAAGCGGAAGCCCGAAGCGGAAGCCCGTGGCCTTCGCCAATCCAAGATAGCGTATCGAGACCGAATATCCCAAGACCATAGGGGCCTTTCATGACGACCCAGCCACTGACCGTCCTGGTCCTCTGCACCGGCAATTCCTGTCGCTCGCAGATGGCCGAAGTCATCCTCAACCACGACCTTGCCGGCCGGGTGCGCGCACTCTCCGCGGGGGTCCGGCCCCAGCCCGAGGTGGCGGACAATGCCGTTGCCGCCCTACGGGAGGCCGGGCTGCCCGCCGAGGGGCTTTTTCCGAAGGACGTCGATGTCTTCATGGACGAGCCGATCGATCTGGTGGTGACCCTGTGCGACCACGCCAAGGAGAGCTGTCCGATTTTTCCTCGTCCGGTGCCGCAGATTCACCTGCCTTTTCACGACCCGCACGGTGAGCCGTTGGCGTCCTTCATCCAGGTCCGCGACGACATCCGTGCCCGACTGGTGCCGGCTGTGGTCGAGGCCCTGGGTCTCGATCGGCCAGCGGAGGGCTAGCCCATGTCTGCACAGTGCGAGGTCTCGATCAAGCAGGCTGCCGGCGCGCCCATGAGCCTCTTCGAGCGCTGGCTGACCCTGTGGGTGGGGCTCTGCATCCTGGCCGGCATCGCGCTCGGCCAGTGGATTCCGGCTCCCTTCCAGTATCTCGGGCGGCTGGAGGTCGCCCAGGTCAACATCCCCGTCGGCCTGCTCATCTGGGTGATGATCATCCCCATGTTGATGAAGGTCGATTTCGGCGCCCTGCACCAGGTAAAGGAGCACTGGAAGGGTATCGGCGTCACCCTCTTCGTCAACTGGGCGATCAAGCCCTTCTCCATGGCCCTGCTGGCCTGGCTTCTCATTCGGGGACTCTTCGCGCCCTGGCTCCCGGCTGACCAGCTCGACAGCTATGTGGCGGGACTCATCCTGCTGGCCGCCGCGCCATGTACCGCCATGGTCTTCGTCTGGAGCCGGCTCACGGGCGGCGATCCCTATTTCACCCTGAGCCAGGTCGCGCTCAACGACACCATCATGGTCTTCGCGTTCGCGCCCATCGTTGGGCTGCTGCTCGGGCTTTCGTCCATCGTCGTGCCCTGGGCGACGCTGCTGACCTCGGTGGTGCTCTATATCGTTATCCCGGTGATCATCGCACAGCTTTGGCGCAGCTGGCTGCTGAGGCGGGGCCAGGAACGCTTCGACGCTGCCCTCGATACCCTCGGGCACGCGTCCATCCTGGCATTGCTGGCGACCCTGGTCCTGCTCTTCGCCTTCCAGGGCGAGGCCATCCTGGAGCAGCCGCTGATCATCCTGCTCCTGGCCGTGCCCATCCTCATCCAAGTCTTCTTCAACTCGGCCCTGGCCTATGGTCTCAACCGCATCGTCGGCGAGCAGCACAAGGTCGCTTGTCCGTCGGCGCTGATCGGGGCCTCGAACTTCTTCGAGCTGGCGGTCGCCGCCGCCATTTCGCTCTTCGGCTTCGAGTCCGGGGCCGCTCTGGCTACCGTGGTCGGGGTGCTGATCGAGGTGCCGGTGATGCTGCTGGTGGTACGGGTCGTGAATCGCACCAAGGGTTGGTACGAAGCGGGGCTTGTTTCGACACCCTAAAGCTCGAGCACAAATCATCTTCTGGGAAGACTCTATCAAACATCGATTCACACCCAAGTAAAAGACGATGAGTGACAAACTGAATGTGATCTTCATCTGCTCCGGCAACAGCTGCCGTAGCCAAATGGCCGAAGGCTGGGCGCGTCATCTGTGCTCCGACCAGTTCCGAGCTTTCTCGGCCGGGACCAATCCGCATCAGCGCGTTGATCCTCTAGCGATTCAGGTCATGAAAGAGGTTGGCGTGGACATCGCCCATCAGGAAACGCATGCGGTCGATGCATTTCTCGCCCAGGATATCGATCTGGCCATTACCGTGTGTGATGATGCGGCCGAATCCTGTCCTACTTTCCCATCCAGAGTGAGAATGATCCACCATCCATTCGATGATCCGCCGCGTCTGGACGAGGGCAAGGAAGAAGAAGAGAGTCTGGGCATCTACCGCCGGGTCCGCGATGAGATCCGCGCGTATGTGGACCAGCTTCCTGCACTGTTTCCGGATGCTGGCGCGGCGAGGTCTTGACCATCCATGTCACGAATGTGGCCTGGGCCATACCAGCCACCTGCGCGCTTATGCGGAACATGAGAGCACCGAGTATAAGCCACGAGCTGAGCCACTTTTGAGACATGTTTGAGAGTTTCGGTAATCTGGTCGCCTTCCAGATGATGCGGCTGAGCCCCGAGTCCCATCTCGGGGCGGCCGTGCAGTTTTTCGTCATGGACGCGACCAAGATCTTCGCCCTCTTGGTGGTCGTCATTTACGCGATGGGCCTGTTGCGGGCGATGCTCTCTCCAGAGCGGGTCCGTGACTTTGTCCGTGACCGCCCGGACTGGCAGGCGCGGGGACTGGCGGTTACGCTCGGCGCGGTCACGCCCTTTTGCTCCTGCTCTTCGGTGCCGCTCTTCATCGGCTTCGTGGAGGCGGGCATCCCGCTCGGCGTGACCTTCTCCTTTCTGATCGCCAGCCCCATGATCAATGAGGTGGCGGCCGTCGTTCTGGTGGGCGTTCTGGGCTGGGAGCTGGCTGCGCTCTACGTGGCAGCGGGCCTGGCCGTCGCCTGGCTAGGCGGCATCGCCATGCAGGCCTTCCGCCCGGAGCGCTGGGTGGAGGACTACGTGTGGAAGATCCGCATGGGACAGGCCGCCAGGCTCGAGAGCGACAATACCCTGCGGGCCCGTCACCGCTATGCGGTCGCGGAGGTGCGGGAGATCATCGGGCGCATCTGGAAGTGGGTGCTGCTCGGCATCGGGGTCGGGGCCCTGTTTCACGGGTTTGTTCCCGCAAGCTGGGTAGCGGATCACCTGGGCGGCGGTGCCTGGTATACGGTGCCCGGCGCCGTGCTACTCGGCGTTCCGCTCTACGCGAATGCCACGGGCATCATTCCGGTCGCGGAGGCCATGCTCGCCAAGGGCGTCGCAGTAGGAACCACCCTGGCCCTGATGATGAGCGTGGCTGCGCTCTCCCTACCGGAGATGCTGATCCTGCGCAAGGTCATCCGGTGGCAGGCCTTGGCCCTGTTCGCCGCCGTGCTCGCCGTCGCCTTCACCCTGGTGGGGTGGGGCTTCAACCTGATCGTGTGAGGGGATCTTGTAAGAGAAATGAAGAACATCAAGGTGCTCGGCAGTGGCTGCCGGAACTGTGAGATTACCGCCAATGCGATCGCGCAGGCCGCGAAGGAGGCCGGTGCCGTGATCGAGCTGGAGAAGGTGACGGATATCGCCGAGATCATGTCCTTCGGCGTGATGAGCACACCGGGCGTGGTGGTGAACGGGGAGGTTGTCCACAGCGGAGGGATCCCGGGTCCGGACCTCGTCCGGAGCTGGGTTCGCGATTAGCACGGGTGGGTGGAGTGCAGCGAAACCCATCATCCGGCGGCATGCTTTACCGATCATGACCAACTATCGTCGTTGTCTCCAACCCCGGTAGGGGTGCGGGATGTGGATCTCGAGGAAGGGTAGACGAAAAGGCCTGCCGGCTCGATACGATGGGGCCAGACACGATGGATTTCGCTATGATCTATCCATCCTGCGGGCTGATGCCCTCGCGGCAGGCCTTGTTGGCCAGAGCACAGGCGATCCAGGTCTTGCTGGAATGGGGGGGCTCGAAGTGAGCCTCACAGTGTCTTCAGGTATTCCAGGAGATCCCAGAGCTTGTCGGGCTCGGCATCCCAATCGATGCCTCCGTTGTAGACGGGTCCGGTGTGGCCGGTGTTCGAGTAGCCGTCGAGCCTCGTATCGTAGAGTGTGGAGAGCCCGGGATTGGTTGGATGGTCCCAGGTGTAGCCGACGAGATCCTGGTCGTAGGTGAAATTGCCCCGATAGAAGGTGTCCGGACGGTAACCGGTCAGCAGGTGGTAGAGCGTCGGTACCGAGCCGTTGTGGAGATAGGGTGCGGTCGCCCAGACGCCGGCGAGAGGAATGGATGCGTACCGCATCGTCGCCTTCAGGATGTCACCGTCGGGGTAAGGCTCGCCGTCCGGCTGGAAGCACTCAGAATACGTGCAGGCCTCGCGCGCGCTCTCGATGGTGCCGGAAACGATGCCAGGCGTAAGCACGTTCGCCCGGTTGGGGTCGGTACCGACGTCCGCCGGAAACTCCAGTACGTTGTTGCCGGGCTCGTGGCAGTTCGCGCACGCGTGGCGATAAATCTGCGCGCCGCGCTCGGCCGCGGACTGATCCACGTCGAATGGGTAGGGGTATGCGGGAAGCTCCTCGGTAAACGGCCCGGCGAGGACCACGTTGTCCATATTGACGGCAGCGGGGTTCGAGCCCGAGACTGACAGGGACGCCAGGACCTCACGGTAGATCAAGTTCGTCACGCTGTCGTCCCACTGGAAGCGGGTGCGCCCGGACATCTGCCAGACAGCGGGGATGTCCGCCGGTGACGGCGCCGGGGGCAGCAGCGTCTCGGGATCGCAAGGCGGATCACCGTTGAGATTGCAGAACCCGGCGGCGGCGAAGCCGAACACGTCCAGGGACCCGGGCATGCCCGTGGGCTGCGATGGGTTTGGTACGTCGTAGGTGTAGGCGAGCAGGGTCTCGGCGATCCGCTGGGTGCTCTGGTTCGAGGCGACCTTCACCTCTTCGAGGAAGTATTCGGCTCCACCCGGGGCCTTGAACAAGGCGCGCTCGAACGCCTCCTGTTCGAGGAGCTCCGGATCCCCGTAGACCCATCCCAGCGGCTTGTCTGCGAGGGCATCCCGGAACTTCTCGGCGGTGTACTTCGAATCGTTGACGGTCTCGTTGAGCTTGCTGCTAAAGGCTCCGATCGGGGTCGGGCTACCGATTATGCGGATCAGATTGCCGTCCGGACCGACGACGCCCCCGGAGTGGCAGCCCATGCAGGTGAAGGTCGCGTAGTTCACCTGGAGGCTTTTGCCGATAACCGGAATCTCGAATGGGCTCGAGAGGGCAAAGCCCTCGCCGATCGGGAATACGCTGCCGGGATCAAACGGGTCTGGGCCGAGTCCAACGACGGCGAGCTTGTCCTCCGGCGGTCCCCAGATCTTCGGAAAAATCTCGGGCAAGAGCCGGAAGACAATCACCGACATGCCGACGAAGTCGAGCGGGCCCTGCTTGATTGCGAGCGGCGCCAGTCGGAACGAGTCGTAGGCCTCCTGGTTTTGTTTCAGGTACTCCTTAGATAGCCGCTAAGCGACGAGTGCGCTCTTTGCGCCACCAATGATGGGTGCGCTCGTTGCGCCACCTATGACGGATGCGCTTGTTGCGCCACCTATGACGGATGCGCTTGTTGTGCCCCCTATGACGGGTGCGTTTGTTGAGCCGCCAATTCTGGGGTCCAGCGCCGTGGGTGCTGCTGCTCTGCGCGGCGAAAGCCTTCGCAGCCGGCAGCGGTACGGGCAGGGACACGAGAGCGGCGCAGACAATGATCAGCAATGCACGTTGGCGAGTCATAGGAGCCTTCCTGGACGTCGTGCGGTGCGGCGTCTCCTTTGGACGGATGTGAAACGGAACCGAACCTGTTGCGACGGCCGGGAGAGCTAGGCCAGGGACGGCCGACCGTAGGGGTAACCGATTGCCAGGACTTCGCCGCCGGCGGTGCGTACCAATTTAAGCTCTGCGATCTTCCCGTCATCGGACATCTTGACCTCGTAGACAAGTGGAGCCTTTGCCCTACGCGAGGGCTGGAGCGCCGCCAAGCAGCGGACCGCCCAAAGCAATCGCGACCCCGATGGGGGCCACGCGCCTCGAGAGATCCCCAGGCATGTCGTACCCGTACGTTCTCGTTTGTTACTTCCTCAAGATGGCCAAGCCTATTCGGACGTTGCTAAGCCAAATGCTAACAGCGCGCGGCAAGGCACGATTGTCACATTCGTGTCGAATTTCGCCGTCCGCGCGCGGCTCTTCGCGGTGCCGGGGCAACGGCCGCTCAGGCCGACCGGGTTGCCGCTCGCGTCGCGGCGGCGAGCCGGCGCAGTCCGGGAAACAGGGGGATGCGTTGTCCGGCCTCGGCCAGGGCTTTCACCCGCGCGGCCAGCTCCGTGAGCGCGCCCAGTTGCAGGGTGCCGGCGGCGCCGGCGATCTTGTGGGCCTGGGCCGCACAGGCGCCGAGGTCCTGCCGGCCGTAGGCGAACAGGCACTGCTCCAGGTGCTCACGCAGCAATTGGCGATGGCGCCCGGACAGCTCCCGGGCCGGCCGCCAGGGCAGGCGCAACAGAGCCTGCAGCCCGCGCGGGCGGTTGGGGTTGTCTTCGAGCTTGCGACGCAGCCGGCCTACCAGGGAATCGACCGTGCGCTCTGTGACCTCGTTGGGTTCGCCACCAACGCACTGATCCTCGCCTGTGCCGTGCTTGCTTACAACATCCTGCGCTGGATCGGACAGAACGGCCCGCTCGGCCCGGATGTCCCGCCGCGCCCCGCGCCAAGCGCCGGCGCATCCGCACCCTGATGCAGGAGCTGATGTACCTGGCGGCGCGCCTGATTCACACCGGGCGGCGGCTCAAGCTCGCCTTCGGCTATGGCTGCCCGGTGGTGTCCATCTTTCGGCGCATGTACACGCAACTGGCAGGCACCTGAGCGCGATTTCCGCGTAGGTATCGACGCGTACACTCTGACGCGTTGGCTCCCTATCGCCCGGGGCGTGCATTTGCCAATCCAAAAAGCCATTGGCGGCACAAATTGCCGCCTCAGCGGCTCATTCTTTACCGCCGAACTGATCGGCAGAACCTTGTGTTTCGCCAAGTGTACCATCTGCCTATTCAGATCACGGATTCAGGAGTTAATACAAGTAATTGAGAATGGAGCGATTAGGAAATCGCATTTTCGAATTGCGAGCTGATCAAATGCTAGGATGGTATTTGATCAGCGTCTCCTTAGGACAGACTCGCCGTGGGTCAGTCCCCTATTACTCTTGACTAGAAGCTACTACCTGTGGATATTACCGGCGCAGGCGATTAGATCTTCTATTCTTCCGCATACCCGCTACGAGGAGATGACCCAATGGTGTCCATGTCACGTCGCACCTTCTGCACCAGTGCCGGGATGCTGACGGCCGCGGCCCTGATCGGCGGCGCACGTCTCGCCACTGCCGCGACCAACTCGCCCGCTTTGCCCATCCCGCCTGAGCTCCGCCCCGATCGGAACGGCAAGATCAGGCTGGTCGCCGAGCCGGGCAAGATGTCCTTCCGCTCCGGCGTCACCACGCCAACCTATGGCTTCAACGGGCCTTTTCTCGGTCCCGCCATCCGGGTGCGTCGCGGCCAGACCGTCGATGTCGGCATCGACAACCGCCTGTGCGAGACCATCACATTGCACTGGCACGGTCTGATCATCCCGGGCAAGGTGGATGGCGGCCCGTACCAGCTGATCCCGGGCGGCAGCACCCATGACGTCCAGCTTGCCATCGACCAGCCCGCAGCAACCCTGTGGTACCACCCACATCTCTATCCTGCCACCGCCGAGCTCGTCATCAAGGGCCTTGCGGGACTATTCATCGTCGATGACGACGAGACCGACCGGCTCGGTCTCCCGTCGAGTTGGGGTGTGGACGACATCCCCTTAGTCCTGCAGGACCGCCGCTTCAATAAAGATGGCAGCTTCTTCCACCGCTTCAACGAGATGGCGGTGGCGATGGGGTACATCGGTGATGTCATGCTGGTCAACGGGGCGATCCAGCCCACCGCCCGCACGGCACGAGGCTGGCTGCGCCTGCGCATCCTGAACGGCTCCAACGCACGCAACTACCGGCTGGCCGTGTCGGACAATCGCTCGTTCTCTGTCATCGGCACCGACGGTGGTCTGTTGGCGGCGCCGGTCGAGGTCAAGGAGCTGCCCATCGCCGCCGGGGAGCGTTTCGAGGTGCTGGTGGACGCCCGCAACGGCAAGCCCTTCGACCTGGTCTCGCTGCCGGTGGATCAGCCCATCCGGCGCCTGCCGCCGTTCGATCGGCCGCTGGCACTGGTCGGCTTCCAGCCGGACGGTGTTGCAGGGGACGGCAAGCTGCCGGAATCTCTGGTCTCTCTGCCGAGTCTGCCTGAGAGCCCGCCACCGGTGAGCCAGGAGCTGGTCATGCAGATGTACCGCGACAGGTACGCGAAGCGCATCCTGATGGAGACCGGATTCATGGCCATGGTCAAGTCCGGCACGGCCGATCCGACCGTGGTAGCCAAAATCGAAGACGCTATCGTCAACGGAGCGGATCTGCCCCTGAAGGAGCAGCTTACGGCTAACGGCATCAATGGGAAGCCCTTCTCCTTCACCGAACAGGGCCTCCATGCGCCGATCAAGACCGATCTGGTTTGGGCCATCTCCGAGGGGACGGACAAGATGCTGCATCCAGTGCACATCCACGGCTGCCAGTTCCGGGTGCTGACCCTGGACGGCAAGGCACCACCGGCCTACATGGCCGGCTGGAAGGACACGGTGCCGGTCGAGAACGCCGGCAACGCCAAAATCCTCGTGCGCTTTCCGCTACCGGCGCCCGCTGACGCACCCTATATGGCCCATTGCCACATCCTGGAGCATGAGGACTCCGGGATGATGACTGAATTCACTGTCGGCTGAAGGACAGAAAAAAGGGCTGTAGGTGGGGTCTCATAACAGAGGGGTATTTATGTGTAGGCAGCTGGATTTCTGATCCTCTATCCTTAAAATGAATAATCGTTATCAACCATACATAATAAATGGCAATAAAAATGATATTTTCACCAGTCAGTTATCGAAAACTCTTTGCCATTCTTGCTGTACTCACAGTTCTGGTTTCGACAGGCACCGCCGGAGTAGTAGTAAAACGTTACGGCAAACAGACACTTCAGGGCACTGTAGAAAGCGGCGGAAACGGGTTGTCCGGTTACAGAGTGTCACTCTACGCCAGCCACGCAAGCAGGGTGGGGGGATGGCGCAAGCTCGGTACCCAGATGGTTGATGACAGCGGGAAATTCAGTATTCACTACCGGCTGCCCCATGCCATTCCAAAGCGAGCGCAGCCATTGTTGTTCGTGCTGGCGGAAAAAGGGTTGGTCACGCTCGCAAATGCCATGGGCCAAGGCCCGCTATGGGGCGGTCACGTAGTCATTAACGAGCGTACCACGGTCGCTGCCGGGACAGCCTTTGCACAATTCATCCAAGGTCGGGAGATTCACGGTAACAAGTACGGCATGCTGAACGCCATGCAGATTGCTGCAGACATGGCGAGCCCGGAAACCGGCGACGTTGGCGCAGTGCTTGCCAGGACACCGAACGGCAGTGACAACTCGACCCTGGCGACCTTCAATACACTTGCGAATATCGTGGCAGACTGCGTTGCGAGTGTCGAGGATGGCGGAGACTGCAGCACCCTGCTTGATACGGCAGTGGCACCGGACGGAACACCTGCTGCGAATACCCTGGACGCCGTAGCAAACATGACCAAGAACCCATCTCGTGATATGGACACGTTGTTCGGGCTGGCGACGCTGGCGACGGTTGTCTACACTCCTGCACTGACCAGTGCTCCGGCATCCTGGCTGCTGTTCATCAAATTTACCGGCGGCAACTACGTTGACTACGACTCCACCAATCTGATGAACGGGCCCGGGCAGGTCGCGATCGATAAACGCGGCAATTTCTGGATCAACGACAATTACGTCCCGGTCAACCCGATCCCGGAGGACTTCGACCTCGACGATTTTCTGAACACCCCCCCAACGGTACTGCCCGACTATGTTGCCTGTGCCGGCAAACGCCTGTTGAAATTCCATCCCTGGGGCGAGCCCTATGCGGATATGTCGGATGTCGGATACACCGGCGGTGGCCTCAGCGGTGCCGGTTTCGGCATCACGCTGGACCCCCACGGTGACGTCTGGGTCGGCAACTTCGGTTTCGAGGCTCCGCTGTGTACCGATTTTCCTGCGCTGGCGGCACCTCACGACAGTGTTTCGCAGTTTCACCCGGACGGAACGCCCGTGTCGGGTCCCGACGGCTTCGCAGTGGGCCGGATCTGGTGGCCACAGGCGACGATGTCGGATCGCCGTGGCAACATCTGGCTCGCAAATTGCGGCAATGACACGGTTACCAAAATCCCCAACGGACATCCTTGGCTGGCGGACAACATCGCGCTGCCCGGAGGGCTTGGGGCGGACGGTCACTTCGCCCCCGTCTACGACAAGGACGATCCGGACACTCAACCACGCCTGAAGCCGTTTGCGATCACGTTCGACCCGAAGGGACGTGTCTGGGTGACAGGCAACCTCGCCACCGGAGACCCAGACGCGAGTGGCATCGGCGCAGTTTACCGCATCTCGCCGGATGGCACCGTGGAGAACATTCCGAATACCCAGACCAATGATGACGATGTTGAAGACGATGCGTTGTTCTCGCGCCCAATGGGCATTGTCAGCGACAGCAAGGGCAACATCTGGGTGTCTAACTCCGACGCCGTTGACATACCCTGTGTCGGTCCCTTCAAGCGTCACGGCGGGGGCGATCCCTCGGTCGCCTATATTTCGGCCGATGGAAAAACAAGGCGAACATTCCGTCATGGCGGTATCACCATTCCCTGGGGAAGCGCGATCGACGGCAATGATCAACTCTGGGTATTCAATTTCAATTCGCACATCGAGGAAGATAGCGGTGACTTCCAGTATCCCATGACGGCCTTGTCGCGTTTTTGCGGCAGCGGGCGATGCCCGGCCGGCAAGCAGCTCGGCGATGCGATCTCGCCGGACGACACCGGCTATGCATCCAATGCGCTCGATCGCATGACCGGTGGTGCGTTCGGACCATCCGGCGCCCTTGTACTCCTGAACAACTGGAAGAAGCCGGGACCGCGCCCGATCTACTACCGTACCAGCCCGGGCGGTAATTCGTTCGTGATCATTCCCGGCGCCGGCGCGCCGATCAGGACGCCGCTGATCGGTGCACCGCGATCTTTCAATAACTCGCACAAATCTGTGCGCAACCATGCACACGCACTTCCATATCTGCTTCATCGACGGGGTATTCGAGCCCGATCCGAAAGGTGAGATACTCTGCGCGCATCGCGGCTAAGGATCGGCACAGGCTGGAACGGCTGGTGCGCTACTGTGCCCGCCCTCCCTCTGCCGCCGAGCGCATCGAGGGATTGGGTCGGCACCGCCTGATCTACCCCCTCGAGCCAGGTCCGGACGGACGCACCTCGCTCAGATCGGGGAACCTCCCCCACAGCCGCGGATCGCCCCGGTGCCAGGGCCCCGCTGAAGAGGACTCTGGGACCATCTTTCTCGATGAAGAGCGCTTTACGGACGATCCGCTTGCTCAGCCGGAACCTTCGTCGAGAATTCGATCAGCGCGTGAGCTGGTGAGCCGAGCTTCGGTTTGGCCATCCTGGCCGAAATCGGCCCGGCATTCGAACATTTGCTTCCCGAATACCACCATTTTCTGCTGCATGGAGCCACTGAAAATGGTGGCGCATCCTGCCGCGAGGGAATTGCTGAATTGATCAGCGCTCGTTACTGAAGCTGGAAGGTCAGGGCAACCCCCCCGCCCCCTTCGAAACCAGAGGGAGGAGTTGGTCCTTGAAAAAGCGGACTATCAGAGCCGTACAGACGCTGTACCCTCACCGCGAGGCTTCCGCCGCCACCGCCGCCTCCGATGTGGTTGTCGCTCTCGCCTTTTGCCGCACCACCGCCGCCGAAGCCTCCCCCACCGGCTCCACCATGGTTGCCATTGGAGCCGCCGGCTCCCCACGACCACCCGTTGCCAGAATAGCGGGGATTGTCCGCCCAATACCATCCGTGCCACAGGACACCGCCTCCCACTTCTTGGCTACTCGCCAATATTCCCCCGGGTCCGCCTAGCCCGTTGGAGCCGGCGGGATAGCCACTACCCCCCACTCCTTTGGAGGTACTCCCTCCCCCGTGGCCGGGGTCGCCGCTCCCGCCTTCCGTTCCTTCACCGACAGCATCATAGGTCTTGTTGTCGGCGATAGCCTGCCCCCCATCCCCTCCGTCCCCACCATGAAATGTTCCGCCGCTTGTACAGTGGCCCTTGCCACCCCCGCCGCCACCCCCGGCGATCGCCAGGATTCCGAACCCGGTCACATCCGATGGGTCGGTGTTCGATAGCTCCTGCACATGGGAGAGCCGCGCCAGCTCGGTCGTGGAGACAACCGTCGCCGACCCACCCCAACTGCGCTCCGATCCTTGCTCGCCCGGATAGAGATAGAGCATCGATGATCCGAGCGTCCCCACAGTCGAGACCGTCTGTGCGTACCCGGATGCACCCCCAGAACCACCTTTCGCACCACAGGAATAGGTACCACCTTCATCTTCCCCTCTCATCCCTGCTCCACCGTAGGCCTCGATCATGACGGCGGAATCATCGGTAACTTGGAGGTCAAGGCCGTTCCCCAACCTCTGCCGATTGATATCGTCGACGAGCGCCGCCAGGTCGATCGGCTTCAAATCCGTTCCGTCCACGCTGGTGAAGGTGCATCTCTCACCGACGGGAGAGCCACCACTTGTGACGGTCGTGCAGAAAGAAACCGGGTCGCGATCACTTTCGTAGTAAAAGCCAGTGAACCATTGCATCTGTGTCGGCCAGCCTTCATCATCGCAGTAGTTAACGTTGGCTGTGCAGGCAGGGCAGGGGCAGCTCACCACCTCGGTCATATCGAAGGTCCGTGACCAGTAGAGGGGCGGGATGAGACCTGCGTTAGTGGGGCACTGGCTCGAATCCGCCTGACCGAACAGGTAATCGATGACTGCTGACGGCACAAGCTCTGCGTCATCACCGCTCGTGGGAGTGCCGGGAGTGTGCCAAGCCTGCTTATACATGACGTAGCTGTAATGGGCACTCGCCGTCTCTCCGGAGGTCAGGATACTGGTCTGCGGCCAGTACTGCTGGGCGTCGCCGAAGCCTGCGATCTCGGAATCTCCCGTGGACGTCGCATTGTGGAATATCGCCTTACTTTGCGGGGTATCGCTGCACTTCACGCAGTACCAATTGGAGGCATCCGTTGCATTATCGTCAAGATCCTGAGAGTAGATATCGACCTGCGCGGCCGCGTCTATCTCCTCCTGCATCCAGGCACGGTACGCCTGCTGCCGTATGGAGTAATTGAGTGCGTTCTCCATGGCGGTCGTACCCTGCGTCGTGATCTCCCAGCCACCCTCGTCGTATGCCATGTTCGACTTCGTTGCTGCCTGCGACATCTTCCCCCAATCGCTCAGCACCGCCTGTTGGCTCAAGGTCAGACCGGTTATCTGCAGTTGAACCGCGTTTTCCACCTGGGTGTCTATCTCGATCGCGTCCTGTTGGAGCTCCAACTCCAGCAGAAAGTAGCTCTCGACCTCTGTCGAGGGGCCCTCACTTGCCGTATCGACGAATTCGCCCCCATCGGACATGAGCCCGAGTATGCTTCCTACCATACCTATCTCCGGACTAAAGTCACTGAAGAACTCGGTTACTCTTGCAAGAGTACTCAGGGTACCCGTGAAGAGATTGGAACGCCACCCGGCGCTCGCGGCTTTCAACATGGCGTCGACTTTCTGTTCCAAGACACAGGTTTGCACAATATTCCCGATCTGCTGGAGATTGGTGACTGTCTCCCCTTGGGTATCCACAAAAGGCTGTTCGAGGGCCGTAAACCAGTTCGTGACTGCTGACCGGTCAGCCAACTCGCCGACCAGCTGCACCTGGGCTGAATCGCAATCGCTCGAGGTCGTTTTCGTGTTGGCGGTTCCGCTGAAATCGGCGTCGTCGCAGTCCAGTTCATTGACCTCGGTGCTGTTCCCGGTCCAGCTCGACGGATAGTTGGCCCGCAAGTCGAGCGCGACTTGGCGCACACCCTGGGTTGAATCGATACTCACCGTCGGCTCCGTGCACGTTGATTCTGATAGATCGTTGCAATCCACCCCCAAGGCGTTCTGTGCGATGTAGGCCAGCGCGACCTCCTCTCCCGTCGCGCTGTCCGCACCCAGTGCCGGCGTCATCGGCCAGGCGCTGAGCGGCTGATACAGAATCGGCGAGAGCTGCGGCTGCTGCAGGCCGTTCGGATCCCCGGCCGTCGGATACAGCCTCGTGTCGAAGCCGCGGCCCAGCGCCCCGGAGAGCGCACCGGCCATTCCGGGCAGCTTTTGCTGATCGTCCGCCGAGAGACCATCGTAGAAGACCGCGCTCGACTCGTAGCCCACGCCCCCCGCCCCTGGCGATCCAATGAAGGAGTAGGTTTTGTTCTCGTTTACCGCGCGAAGGAAGATGTCCGGATTGCCGCCGGCGCGCTCGATGGCCGGCAGGACCATGTTGTAGAGACCGGCGCTCTCCCACTCGGAGGGGTAACCGCTCGTGTGGGTCGACGAGCCGCCGTTCGGCACAAGAAGAGAGACGATCACGAAATCGTTCCCCTCGTCCAGCGCGCGGCGCAGCCTGGTGCCCATGTCTGTCCAGCTAATGCCGGTCACGCCGTCGTTGGCGCCGTGGTAGACCTCGTTTGTGAGAATTTCCAGATTCAGGGCGTCGAAGGTGACGACTTGGAGACCACCATTGGAGGTAGAAGCCGACGCCGTCAAATCCCCGATCTGCACGACATTGGTGTCCGTCGTGGAGGCATCGGAGCGGGTGTCGTAGGCGTAAACATCCGAAAGCGCGAGCACAAATTGATTGTCGACCACGTTGCCATCGGAGCTGCTGGTGCCGGCGTATTTGAGGAAGCCGGAGAGCTCGCCGGCATGTTGGCCGGTAATGGTGAGACCGGTGTTGAGGTAGGCCTTTCCCTGAATGGAGCCGGGGATGCCGACGATGGAGAAGGGGCCCTCGAGATAGCCGCCGCTGGCGATGTCGACCCCGATGCCTTGGAGCTGCGTGACCAGGGTGCTGTCGGGATTCGCGAGATCCGGCCTCGAGACGATGATGACGAGATCCTCGCCGTCGTCCAGGTCGCCGATTTGGCTCTTGAGATCGGTCCCGCTGAGCGTGGAATAACTCTTCTTGGAGACGGGCTCCAGCGTGGCTCGGTCCAAGACCAGGACCTCCACCGAACCGCCGGCTTCGTACCAGCATGGCTGCGAAAGGCTCTGGTCGAGGGTCGTGCCGCAGGTCGTCCGGTCGACGGCGACCCAGACTCCCTCAGGCGAGCCGTCGTCCGCCAGCACGGTCTGGAAGGGCACCATGGCCTGGGGCGATACGGTCACGGTCAGAGAATCGGTGGCCGGGGATTTCAAGCCCCCACCGCTGATCCGCAGCTCCAGCTCGTAGCGCCCGGGGACATCGGGGTGAAAGGTGGCCTCGGCCCGTTTGGCGTCGATGAGACGCGCCCGCAGGCTGGCGAGGGGGGCATTGGTGATCCGCCAACGATAGACCAGTCCGTTCTTTCTTCTCCCGTGTACCATCGCGTTACGGGAAAAGGAAACGCTGCCTTCCAGGCGCACCGGCCTGCCCGCAGCTACCCGCTGGTCCACACCGGCCGCGACCAGCGGAACATCGGCAGGTACGACGAATTTCAGCTTTTTCCTGCTGAATCGTCCGTCCTGGGTCCGCGCCTCGAGGACGAGCCGGTTCGGCCCGCGTTTCAGTCCGTAGCTGGCGGAGAGCTCGGCCCGCGCAGATTGGTCGCTCACCTTTCTGAAGGCATCGCCTACTTCATCACCGTTCAGCTTTGCGCTCAGCACGATGTCCGGGGATTCGGCCAGCTGCCAGAAAGAAGTAAGGTCTTTGTCGTCCGCACCTTGGTCTGCCCCACGCGTGGTGGCAAAGACGCGCTGGATACGGGCCGGAAACTCTACCGCCACTTCCAGCACCCCACGCCGTAAGCGCCGGGCAGGTCTGTCGGTGACCTCGAACAGCGGGATCTCCGATTCCTCGCGGGGCTCGTAGTCGCTGCTGTCCGGGGAACTGGAAGAACTGCAGTATGAGCACGAAGAACTCTCGGGAAGCACTGGCGAGTAGGTACCAGATGTGCGACCGAACAGCACGCTGGTAAAGCACAACATGCCTAGAATCAGCAGGCCAGGGACCAGGACCCGGCCCCGACTCCGACCCACCAGCTGCCGTTTATGGTCGAAAAACGCCTTTTTCATCGATCTCACCTCGAGAGATTTCCCCACAGGAGGCACCCGGTGCGTCCCCGGTCGCCAACACCGCCATGTCGAGTTCGGCTGGCCTCACTCGATTTTTTCACAAGCTCTGAGCCCCGTACGAAATCCGGGAATGGGATTAAGCCGACCGGTTTAGTTAATTTCTCAGAATGGTCGAGCCTATTCGGACGCTGCTAAGCCAAATGCTAACAGCGTGCGGGAAGGCGCGATTGTCACATTCGTGTCGAATTTCGCCGTCCGCGCTCGGCTCTTCGCGGACCCGGAGCAACGGACGCTCAGGCCGACCGGGTTGCCGCTCGCGTCGCGGCGGCGAGCCGGCGCAGTCCGGGAAACAGGGGGATGCGTTGTCCGGCCTCGGCCAGGGCTTCCACCTGCGCGGCCAGCTCGGTGAGTGCGCCCAGTTGCAGGGTGCCGGCGGCGCTGGCGATCCTGTGGGCCTGGGCCGCGCAGGCGTCGAGGTCCTGCCGGCCGTAGGCGAACAGGCACTGCTCCAGGTACTCGCGCAGCAACTGGCGATGGCGCCCGGACAGCTCTCCGGGCAGGTCGTCCGAGCAGTCGGAAGGCATGGACGCTTTGCCGGGGGCGCTGTCCGAGAGCGCGATCAGCTGCCCGAGCTCGTGCAGGGTGATCGGCTTGGACAGGATCAGGTCGACATCCAGATTCAGCCACAGGTCGAGGTCCGTGAGCAGGATATTGGCGCTGAACAGGACCAGAAAGGTCGCAGGTGCCCGCTGCCTCCATTCGGCGGCCAGGCGACGGCCGTCCATGTCCGGAAGCTGCAGATCGAGAAAGGCCAGGGCGAATGTGCGGGCATCCAGCTCTCGCAGCGCACTGGCGCCGTCGGCGGCGACGGCGGTACGGCAGCCGAGCTCTTGCAGCATGGCCGCCAGGGTGGCGGCGGTGGCCTCCTCGTCGTCAACGATCAGGGTGTGCGGACCGGCGCCGAGCGGGGCTGTCGCCGTTGCGGTTGACGGGGAAGACTCGGGCGGCTCGTCCGCGGGCCGGGCCGGCCGCCAGGGAAGGCGCAACAGGGCTTGCAGGCCGCGCGGGTGGTTGGGGCGCAGCTCGAGCCGTGCCCCGATCTGATCACACAGGCGCAGGCAGTTGCCCAGGCCGAGTCCGTAACCGGGCTTGTCGGTCACCGCGGTGGGAACGGGTGCGGCTTGCGCTGCGGCCAGCAGCGGCTCGATGCGGTGCGGCGGGATGCCCTTGCCGCTGTCGATGACGGCAATCTGCAATCGGCGCACGCCATCCTCCGCCACGACTGTGGATGCCTGCAGCCGCGCGCCGCCGCTTTCGGTGTGCTCGAGGCTGTTGCCGAGCAGGTTGGCCAGGATGCGATGCAGCAGCGCGGCGTGGCCATCGACCCAGTGCGGCAGCTCCGCTGCGATGCGCAGCTCGAGTGTCAGGTGGCGAGCCTCGAACAGGGGCCGATTCAGTTGGACGATCTCCTCGAGCAGCCGCCGCAGGTCGAAAGGGACGGACCGCTCGCCCTGCGGCTGCGCAATCTTGCGATAGCCCTTCAGCAGGTCGTTCACCACTTCCAACAGGTGTCGTCCGGTGCGCCGGATGAGGGCGGCCTGGGCGGGGGCGGTCCGCGGCGCGGACTCGATCAACTGTGCAGACTGGATGATGGCGCTGATCGGGCTGCGCAGATCATGGCTGATGCTCATCAGCAGGGCGTCTTTGGATTCGCTGGCCTGCTGGACCCGGTCGCGCTCCTTGCGCAGTTGCGAGGCCAGCGAGTTCGAGCGCTCAAGCTCGGACGCCAGGCGCCTGCGCAGCTCGTGGCCGTAGCCGATCAGGTAAAACACCGGAATCATGGTGATGGACGACGCCCAGAAGGGTATATCGACTTTGCGCAGGAGCGCTTCGCCACCCATGAGGTAGTACAGCACCAGGTTGCAAGGTATCGCCAATACCGTTGCGATGGCGCCGCCCCAACGCCCGTATGCGCTGGCGAAGTAGTACAGCGGAATCACCACCAGGATCATCGCAGCCGTGCCCAGCCAGGGATTGAGCGCGAAATAGCCGCCGATCACCAGTGCGCCGCCGAGCAATAAGTGCTGCCAGGAGAGGTGTTTGCCGGAGAGCGGATCGAGGCGCGGCATGCCGGACTCAGCCGTCGGGATCGAACCGATAGCCGCTGCCGTAGACCGACAGCAGCAGCCGTGGGCGGCTGGGGTTGTCTTCGAGCTTGCGACGCAATCGGCCTACCAGGGAATCGACCGTGCGCTCGGTTACCTCGTCGGGTTTGTCGAACACCGCCTGCTGTAGCTGCGCGCGACTGAATACCCGACCGGGCTCGGCGCACAGGACGCGAAAGAGCCGCGCTTCGCGCACCGACAGCACCTGGGTGCGGCCATCGGTATGGCGCCATACCTGGTGATCCGGGTCGAAGGTCCAGGGTATCCGTCGTTGCCCACGACCACTGCGCGTCGAACGAGCCGCTCGGATGCGTTGCGCCAGACGCCCTACCTTGAGCAACAGCTCCTCAGGGTCGCAGGGCTTGGTCAGGTAGTCGTCGGCGCCCGCCCGCAGACCGTCGATACGGTGCTCACGGTCGCGTTTCCGACTGACGATGATGACACCGCAATGCTTGGTGGCGGCGTTGCGCGTCAGGGAAAAGTCTTCCGCATCGGGCAGGCACAGGTCGAGCAGCACCACATGCGGGAGCAGTGCATCCAACGCAGCCGAAGCGGAACGGGCATCCGCCGCCGCGTGGGTGCGGTAGCCGGCCGCGTCGAGCAGGTCACAGGTCCATTCGCGCGTAATCTCCTCGTCTTCGACCACCAGCACATGGGTCTGTGCGGTCATGCGTCCATCCCCGCAGGTGGCGGCGCCAGGGTTAGGAGGGCACCTGCAGAAAGTTCTTTATGACGCATCGTGTTTGCCTCAGCCCAACCGGAAAGCGGCATTCCCTGCGTCGCAAGGTGTCTCGGTTGCGAATTATAGTCAGATTGATGCAGTGATCGGCCACTCGTCCTGGAGGACGGGGCTGAGAAGCGATCGTATCCGTCCCAGTCTCGTTCAGTCGCTCAGACGAGCCGCTGCGGCGACCGCCTCCGCCCGCCGCTTCGCCAGCAGCTCGTCCGTCACTTTCCTGTAACCTGCCAGCACTTCCGCGGGCGCTGTTTTCGGGCGTCCGGCGTCGAAGGGGGGCTCCGGGGCGTATTCCAGACCCAGCTGGATCGTCTGGGCCAGGGTCTCGCCCGCCACTTCCGCCAGCACAGCGAGGGCGAAGTCGATGCCGGCGGTGACCCCGCCGCCGGTGAGATAGCGGCCGTCACGTACCACGCGGCCCGGGTCGGGGATTGCGCCGAACAGCGACAACAAATCGCGCCAGGCCCAGTGGCAGGCGGCGCGCCGACCTTTCAACAGCCCGGCGGCGGCGAGGATGAGGGAGCCGGTGCATACTGATGTGACGTAACGCGCGCCGACGGCGAGACGACGGATTTCCACCAGGAATGCCTCGTCCAGCGCCACCCGGGTGGCGGCAGGGCCTCCCGGCACGCACAAGAGGTCGCAACCGGTCACGTCCGCCAGCCGCCGCGTATCCGCGAAGGTCAGGCCGTCGGCGGCGACCTCGCCCCCTTGCAGGCTTGCGACGAGAGTTTCGCTCCCGGGCATCCGGGACAGGAACTGGTACGGTCCCGTGAAGTCGAGCTGGGTCATTCCGGTGTAGACGGCGAACAGGAAACGGAAGGGTAGGGGATTGGATGCCGTGCTCATGGCGGACTTCGGGATGGAGACGATCTGGTCAGCATGCTCCAGTAACCTGGCGGCATCAAGGGCAAATGAGCGGCCTGTACGCCGTCCTCGAGATCTCCACGAAGGTGGCCGCAGGGGCTACCGCGGGATCGGGCACTGCAGGTGTCAAGGGTCGAGCATGCGTCCTCGGTGACAAGCCATTCATCTGCAGGGCCCTGATCATATGCGCACAAGCAAGCGCGTGTCCTCGACCCCAACTCTTGTGCTGCCGAGCGGGGGTTCCGGGAGAAGCCGTAGCCTCCGATCCGCAGGAGCCCGACAAGGCGCCGGTCGTTCGAATGCCTACCCGGCCAGGGTGTCTTTGACAGTGCCGACGGCACGCAATGAAAGGGCGGCGATCGTCAGCGTCGGGTTCGCGGTCGCCGATGTGGGGAAGACCGCCGAGCCGAGCACGAAGAGGTTGGGGTGATCATGGCTGCGAAGGTCCCGGTCAACGACCGAGGACTTCGGGTCGTCTCCCATCCGCACCGTGCCGATAATATGTCCTGCACCCGGCAGATCGGGACTGTGCTTCACTCCGGTGGCGCCGAGCCGGGCGAAGATCGCTTCGTGAGTCTTCCGAGACTCGCCGAGACCGGCCCGGGTGTAGTCGTCGACACGGTAGGCGATGCGGGGGAGCGGCACGCCATATACATCCTTGGCATCGGGGGCCAGCGTGACGCGGTTGGCAGGGTCAGGGCGTTGCTCGACAAGAGAAGCGAGGCTGATGTGGCGCGCCGCCTGATAGCGGATGGTGTCACTCAGTTCCTTGCCCCGGAGACCCCGGTTGGCGAGGTCCCGCGCCGTGCTGATCGGGGCCCCTTTCGGCCATGACCAGCCGTCATTGGCGATCTCGATGCGGAAGGGTCCGCGGGTCTTGCGGAAGGCGCCGTCGCGCAGGTTCTCGATCCCGGAAGTGGAGAGCGGTCCGCGATAGGGATAGACGGCGTCTTTGGTGAGGGGCCAGGACAGCTGGGTCGGATGGTCCATGAGGTTGCGTCCGACCTGGCCGGAGGCGTTGGCAACTCCGTGCGGCGTGGCTTCGCTCATGGAGAAGTGTTTTCATGCGGAAGTCGTTGGGGAGCATGCGCAGGCAGGTTCCGAGCCAGTGCCAGGTGGTGCCGCCGACGACCTTGATATAGGTCGAGGGAAACTTGTCCGGCCCCGTCTGCTCGTACCAGAAGTCGAGGTCGTTCGAGATGGTGTGCATTGCCTGCCGGGTGGACGGATAGGGACATTCCGGTACCTTGATCGGCGCGTTCCAGTATCTCTCGACGGCGTCTCGGCGATCGACGCTGGCACCGGCCTCGAGGATAGCGACCCCGATGCCGGCAGCAGCGAGCTTTGCCGCCATGATCGCCCCGGCCACGCCGGAACCGACGATGACAACGTCCGCGCTGATGTCGCCGGCCATTACGCTCTCTCCATCCCTCGGTCCTGCGGCGGCTCGCCCCAGTAGCCTGTCGTGCCGCCGCACACCCCCCAGGGCTTGGTGAAAGTCAGCGCGCTCCAGACAAGCGCATCCGTAAAGGCCGCGACCGCCTCTCCGGAGCCGTTGTCATAGACTCCCGAATACCAGGCGGCGACGATGGCGTTGGCGAGCTCGGTGTGCGAAGTGATATCCGCGTCTTCCTTCACCAGCTCGGCAAGGGCAGCGCCGTGGCCGGTGGCAAGAAAGCCTCCGAGAAGCGTTCGGGCGACGTTCGCCCCAAGCGTCTTCACCCCGGTCAGCTTTTCGGACAGGGCGAGAAACTCCTCGACGCTGACTGAAGACTGTGCGACCAGAGCTGCAGGAAAACCTCCGGCGCCGGCCGCGGCAATGGCAGCACCGACGCCTGCAAGCAGGAAATAACGGCGCGACAGTGAAGCGGTCACGACTGTTTCATCCGCGATAAGGGTAGCCGAGGCCGCATTATTCCGGCGATAAGGGCGAAATCCAAGTCGCTGCTTTCCGAGGGGCTCCCTCGCCGCCCACGGCAGCCGCAGCCGGACGTAGCTTGGCAGCAGGATGTGGCCAGCGTCGAGCATGACGTGCCGGCGGGACAACGCGCCGCCGGGAGCCGCACTGATTCAGATGACGTGAGAGCCATATCCGTGCGCGAGAATAAGGACGCAGACGCACGTCGTGCTTTGCATATGCTCGCAAGCTCATGAGCTCTGGCGATGGCTTACACACTCCGCCCCGCCGGTCGGGACGGCAACCGGCGGGGCGATGGTCCAGCGCAGAGGGGGCGAAATCAGAAGTCCCGCTCCACCTTGAAGGCGTTGATGAGGATGTCGCTGGCGGACATGAGGGCGCCGTGATTCAGGCCGTCCAGGATTTCCGAATCGGTCCACCCCAGGGCGCGCAGGGCGTCCAGGTCGGTCGACTGCACCGCCATGGGATCAGCAACCCCGTTGACCACGAAGCGCAGCATGGCCTTGTCCTTGTCGTCCAGGTTTGCAGCCTCGACATCTGCACGGGTGGCCTCCACTTGGTCCGCGCTCCAGCCGAACATGTTGATGAGCAGGCTGGTATTGAGATCGATGCAGTAGGTGCACTGGTTGCGCTGCGACACCAGCATGCGGATACAGGCCAGCAGGGGGCCGGACAAGGTGGGATGCTCCATGTAGTAGGCCTGGCCCTCCAGCATGAGGCGCAGCAGTACGGGGCTGGTGCTGCGCATCTGCATGACGGCTGGGATGAAGCCGAAGCGGCCCTCGACCTGCTCGTAGATGGCGGCGACGTCGCCGGTAGCGGTTTCGGGAGAAACGGTCTGGATCAAGGTCATCACAAGCTCCTCTGTCATAAAAGATGCATACCGGTTGGTATGTATCAGGGGAAAAATTTTTTCAAGATGTGCCAGGGTCGACCATCAGGCCGGCTACGTAGGCTTGCAACTGGGATAGGCAGGCACAGTAAGCATCGACGGACTGCATGTTCTTGGCCACGCCGACGCAACCCTCCCAAGCCGAGACGATGAACAGCGCAGCGGCGCGGCAATCGAGGTCGCGGTGCACTTCGCCCGCCCTCTGTGCCCGGCGCAGAGCCTCGTCGAAGGCCTCCTGCCACGCGGCCAGCACGCGATTGAGACGAGTGCGGAAGTCCTCGTCCACCGGGCTCATCTCCTGCATCAGGTTGTTGAGTGGGCAGCCCAGTTTGATGCGCTCCTCGGCCTCGTGGCAGCGGTCGCCAAGCAGATCGAGCAGCGCCTGGATCGGCCGCTCGGCGCTCCGGACCGGCTCGATGATGCCTTCAATGACCATACGTCCTACCCTCTCTTCCACGACCGCTAGGCCGAGAGATTTCTTGTCCGGGAAGTGATGATACAAGGCGCCCTTGGTCAAGCCTGTGTCCACCAGGATGTTGGCAATCGACGCCGCCTGAAAGCCCTGTCGGTGGATCTCGGCGAAGGCACGGTCCAGGATGCGCTGGCGGGTGAGATCGGGGTGCCCGTCCATGGGCGCATTAGATACCGGTCGGTATGGATGTGTCAATCGGATTTCTTCTCGCCGCGACCCTTGCCCGACTGACGAAAGGGGAGAAGGTGCGGTCGGTCCGACACGGCGTATTCTTCGTCGACCCCCGAGTCCAGGGACGAGCGGATCGCTCGACGTTTGTAGCCAGACCCGGAAAACACCCACCACAGGGCTCGCTGTTTCTGCGATCGGTCGCACCAACCCTACGGGGGGCAGCGCCGGGCGCCCACTGAATGACAGATCCGGAGCTGCGCTGTTTCGGATGGGACGCTTTCAATAAGGGCTCGGAAAGAGGCCCAGTCCGGGTCCTTGCGGCGGGGGCTGAAGCGCTGTAATGCCGCTGAATGCCTGGACAGCAATCGGTCCTGATCATCCATGAGCTCGATCTCTACGTGGCCGACGATGCGTCCGTAGCGGTCGCGACGCTTTTCGATGCGGCCTTCGACCTCCAAGCCCTTTCCCGACCACTGGTAGCTCACCCGGGTGGGTACCAGCGGCGTGGATTCCACGATCTGGACCGCAAGTGTCCTGGAAGTCGCGGATGCCGCAGCCGGGGCGCTCACCATGGCGGAGACGGTAAGCGAGAGCAAGGTCAGGGAACGCAAGGATTGGATTCGATGGCGCACAGGTACCTCGTCTGGCCATGTGGATTGACTGCAAGAGGCGTTGCTGGATTCACTCCGTAGGATTCCGGGCGTCAGGGAATCGGGCCCGCCTCGATCAGGGGGGTGATCCAGTAGTGCAGACCCGCTCCGCGGAAGGTCTCGTGCAGCTGTGCCACCAACTCGCGGGTATCTGCGCATCCGGCGTGGACCTGGAACATGACCTGGTGTTTGCGCCCGGTGACCTGCTCGGCGAGGGTCAGGGCCCCGTGGGCCGGGCTGCCGTCGATATGGAACAGGCTGAATCCGGAAAAGCCTTCCTGCTCCAGCAGGAAGTCGACGAGGGCCTCTTCCAGGGCGGGAGGCGTGATCAGGACCAGCAGGCATTGGTCGCTCATGAGGCGGTCTCCGGGTGGTTGGCGGTAGCCGAGGCGCGTGGCGTGCCCGGGTCTCCGAAGCGGCGGTAGAGGATCGGTAGCAGCAGGAGGGTCAGCAGGGTGGAGCTCACCAGCCCGCCGATCACCACGACGGCCAGGGGCAGCTGGATCTCCGAGCCCGGCCCGCTGGCGAACAGCAGGGGCACCAGTCCGAAGGCGGCGATGGAGGCGGTCATCATGACCGGGCGCAGGCGTCGCTTGGCGCCTTCCAGCACGACCGCGTCCAGGGGCATCCCCAGGGCACGCAGCTGGTTGAAGTAGCTCACCATCACCACCCCGTTGAGCACGGCGATGCCGAGGAGGGCGATGAATCCCACTGATGCCGGCACCGACAGGTACTCCCCCGACAGCCAGAGGGCGAAGACCCCACCGATCATGGCGAAGGGGATGTTGAGCAGGATCAGGCCCGCCTGCTTCAACGATCGGAAGGTGGTGAAGAGCAGCAGGAAGATGAGTCCGACGGCGATGGGCACCACGATGGACAAGCGGGTGGCCGCACGCTGCTGGTTCTCGAACTGACCGCCCCACTGCAGGTAGTAGCCGGACGGGAGATCGACCTTCTCCGCGACCAGGGCCTTCGCCTCCTCGACGAAGCCCACCAGGTCGCGGCCGCGCACGTTGGCAATGACCACCGACAGTCGGTTTCCCTGCTCGCGGCCGACCTGGACCGGTCCCCCGACACGCTCCAGGCGGGCGACGCTCGACATGGGGATGAGGCGCCCGTCCGGCAGGGTCAGGCGCAGATTCTCGAAATCCGCAGGGGAGTCGCGCAGGTCCGCGGGACCGCGCAGCAGTAAGGGGGTGCGGCGGGTCCCCTCGTAGACGGTGCCCGTCTCCAGGCCCTCGACCTGAGCCCGCAGCTCGGACTCGGTCTCCTCGACGTCGAGTCCCAGCCGGCCCAGGGCGAGGCGGTCGAACTCGACCTTCAGATACTGCACCCCCTCGTTCTGCGTAAACCAGACGTCCTCACTACCCTGGATGCCGCGCACCAGGTCGGCGATCTGGGAAGCCTTCTCGTTCAGCAGGTCCAGGTCGCTGCCGAAGAGCTTGATGGCCACATCCCCGCGCACCCCGGTGAGCATCTCCGAGACCCGCATCTCGATGGGCTGGGTGAAGCCGTAGGAGATGCCCGCAAAGTCGTCGAGCTCGGTGCGCATGGCATCCAGCAGCTCGTCCTTGGTGGCGAAGCGCCACTCCTCACGGGGTTTCAGGACCAGGAAGGTATCCGTCTGGTTGAGGCCCATGGGGTCCATGCCCAGCTCGTCCGAGCCCGTGCGTGCCACCACACCCACGACTTCGGGGACCTTCTCCATAAGTGTGCGCTGGACCCGCAGGTCCAGGCCCAGGGACTCCTCCAGGCTGATCGAGGGCAGCTTCTCCAGCTGGACGATGACGTTGCCCTCGTCCATGGTCGGCATGAAGGTCTTGCCGATGAGCGTAAACACGAAGCCAGTGGCACCGAGCAGGAGCAGCGCAGCACCCACTACCGGCACCGTGTACCGCAGAGACCAGGCGAGTGCCGGCTCGTAGAGGCGGTGCAGCAGGCGCACCAGCAGCGGCTCGGAATGACTCACCTTGCCGATCAGGAAGGAGGCCAGGACCGGGATCACCGTAAGAGAGAGCACGAGGGAGGCGCCCAGGGCGAAGACGATGGTCAGGGCGACCGGGATGAAGAGCTTGCCCTCCAGTCCCTGCAGGGTGAGCAGGGGCAGAAAGACGATGATGATGATCAGGATACCGGAGGTGACCGGCACCGAGACCTCACGCACCGCTCGGTAGATGAGGTGCAGGCGCGGCAGCCGCCGGTCACGCTCGCTGAGCTGGGCGACGACGTTCTCCACCACCACTACGGCGGCGTCCACCAGCATGCCGATGGCGATCGCCAGGCCGCCCAGGCTCATGAGGTTGGCGGAGAGGCCGAGCCAGCGCATCAGGATGAAGGTGGCGAGCGCCGCCAGGGGCAGAATCAGGGCGACGGTGACCGCCGCGCGCAGGTTGCCGAGCAGGAGCACCAGGAGGATGAGCACCAGGATCACTGCCTCCTCCAGGGCCTTGGAGACCGTGTGCACCGCCTGGTCGACCAGATTGCCCCGGTCGTAGAAAACGTCGACGGTCACGCCCTTGGGCAGGGCGGACTGCAGCTCCGCGAGGCGCGTACGTACCCCCTCCACGACCTGCCGGGCGTTGGCACCGCGCAGTCCCAGCACCAGACCCTCCACCGCCTCGCCCTTGCCGTCGCGCGTCACGGCCCCGTAGCGGGTGATGGCCCCGATGCGGACCTCGGCTATGTCGCCGACCCGCACCGGTACGCCGTTGAAGGTGCCGATGACGATGCGTCCCACGTCCTCCAGGGTGCTGATGCGGCCTTCGGCGCGAACCAGCAGGGTTTCCTCTCCTTCCACAAGACGTCCCGCGCCGTCGTTGCGGTTGTTGCGCTCCAGGGCCTGGCGCAGGGCCATGAGGCTCACCCCACGGGCGTTCATGCGCGCGTTGTTGGGGATGACCTCGAAGCTGCGCACCAGGCCGCCGAGGGAGTTCACGTCAGCCACACCGGGCACCGTGCGGAGGGCGGGTCGGATCACCCAATCGAGAAGGCTGCGCCGCTCCGTCAGGTCGAGGCCGCCGCCGTTGAGGGTGAACATGAACATCTCGCCCAGGGGCGTAGTCATGGGCGCCATGCCGCCGCTGACATCGGGGGGGAGGTCCCCCCAGATGCCGGAGAGCCGCTCCGCCACCTGCTGGCGGGCCCAGTAGATGTCCGTGCCCTCGGCGAAGTCCACCGTGATGTCGCTGAGGCCGTACTTGGCCATGGAGCGCAGCATCACCTGGTTGGGGATGCCGAGCATCTCCACCTCCACGGGGGCGGTGATGCGCGCCTCCACCTCCTCGGGCGTCATGCCGGGGGCCTTGATGACGATCTTGACCTGGGGCGAGGAGACGTCGGGGAAGGCGTCGATGGGCAGCCCACGGAACGCCAGGTAGCCGCCTGCGGCGAGCAGCACCACCAGCAGCAGCATGAAGAGGCGCTGGCGCAGCGCGAATTGGATCAGGCGCTCGATCATTGTTCGGCCCCGTAGCGCCCGCCCCAGGCGGCCTTAAGGGAGGCGATGCCGCTGGCGGCCACCTTGGAGCCGGCGGAGAGCCCCCCCGTCACGATGCTGTAGTCGCCCTCGCGGGCGACGATCTTCACGGCCACGGGTGCAAAGCCGGCGGCCTCATGGAGGAAGACCATGGGCGTGTCGCCGATGCGGGTGATGGCGCTGGACGGCACGCGGTACTGGGTTTTGCTGCCGCTGAGCCGCAGCCGCACCTCGAGAAACTGGCCGGGCCGCAGGCAGTCGCCGGCACCCCTGACCAGGCCACGGACCTGAACCGTCTGGTTGGCCGGGTCGACTTTGCGCCCGATCAGGTCGACGCTCGCCTTGCCGGACTTGCAGGGAATCTCAACGGTGCCTCCCGGCTGCACGCCCTGAAGGCGATCCAAGGGCACGCTGATCTCCAGCCACAGGGGCTCGAGCCGCGCTACCCGGACCAGGGGCTCGGAGTCCTCGACCCGTTCCCCAAGCACCGCCGGAACCTCAACGACCACGCCGTCGATGGGTGAGCGCACCTCGAGGGTGCTGGTGATCCGTCGCGCCTGCTCCAGGTCCTCCACGGCTTCCGGTGTCATGCCGGCCAGCAGCAGGACCTGGCGGCGCTCGTCCACCAGGGCCTCCGCCTCGTCCAGGCTGCTGCGCGATTCGAGGTAGACACGTTCCGAGACGTTGCTGGTCTTGCGCAGCTGCTCGTTGCGCTTCAGCTCGGCCTGTGCCAACCGCAGTTGGGTCGCTGCCTGGAGGAGTTCCCTCTGTAGCCCCACCAGGCCTGGGCTCTCGATCTGGGTCAGGACCTCGCCCGCCTCGACCTCGTCGCTTTCGGCTGCTACGAGGGAGGTCACCAGGCCCCCGCGGGATGCGGAGAGCACACGGACCTGCTGGGGTGGGATGGTTACGCGTGCCGGCAGCCGGTCCGTGACATAGGTCCGGGCCGCCTCGACGCTGGCCAAGGTGATGCCGATGCGTTGCATTTGCTCCTGGCTGATGGCGATCTCATGGCCGGCCCGGACGCCGCCGGCCGCTAGCAGCAGGCCGAGGAGGGGCAGCAGGAAGCGGGGCAGGGATGTATCAAGACGGCGCCTTGGAGCGGCGCCCGAAAGGGGCGTGGGCAAGGGTCTACTCCGGTCGATTTCGAGGGCGCCCTGGGATCTTGGTCTGCCGGGGTGCGAGACCGAAGGATTCGGCGCCCGTGCTGATCACTCGACTTTATCGAAGGATCATGAAACCAAGCTGAATCCGCTGATTCAGCTTGATTTCACCTGGGGGCGGCCAAGATGGCGGCGACAAAATTCCTTGAAGGAGCCCAACGATGAACGCCGAGTCGAGCAGAGAGATCCAGGTCTGGGACCCCGCCCTGAGGCTCTTCCACTGGTCGCTTGCGGGGTCCTTTCTGGTTGCATATGTCACGGAAGACGACTGGATGACGCTCCATGTCTATGCCGGCTACCTGGTCGGCATCCTGATCCTGCTGCGCCTGGTCTGGGGCTTCGTCGGACCCCGCCACGCGCGATTTTCCGACTTCGTGCACGCACCCGGCGAGGTGCTGGCCTATATCATGGACGTCGTGCATCGACGCGCATCCAGGTATATAGGCCACAATCCCGCCGGCGGTGTCATGGTAGTGGCGTTGCTGATTAGCCTGACCCTGACCGTAGTGACGGGCATCGCCTTGTACGGAGCAGAGGATTCTGCCGGACCCCTGGCCGGCGTCTGGCGCGGTGAGCAGGCGTCCGAGGTACTGGAGGAGATCCACGAGGTGGGCGCGAACATCACCCTGTTCCTTGTCGTTCTGCACCTGGGGGGCGTGCTCTTCACCAGCCTCGAGCAGGGCGAGAACCTGGTCAAGGCCATGATCACGGGCCGCAAGAAGGGGCTCCAGGAATGAGGTGTACGATTCCAGCCCTGGTCGAGCCGTCGAGACTCCGTGGACGCAGATGGGTGTCAGCCCCCCATCCGTGACTGGACTCCGGTTGGCAGGTCATGTCTCATTAACGCCTATTCGCGGTCAACTGCCCAACCCGGCTCGATGCGCATTCTCCTGCCAGCGCTGATCCTGTCGCTCGTCGTGATCGGCCCCTCTCACGGCCACGACTACGAAGATGCCTACCGGTTGCGGGAGCGCCGGGAGATCCTCCCCCTGGAGGAGCTGCTGCGCCGGATCGATCTGGGTCCAGGTGCGCGCATCCTGGAGATCGAGACCGAGCACGAGCAGGGCTGCCTCCTCTATGAGATCGAATACCTGGACGGCAGCGGACGGGTTCGCGAGATCTGGATGGACGCGCGAACCGGCGAGACTGTGCTCAGGGGGACGGACGACTGAGATGCGACTGCTGCTGGCGGAAGACGACCGGGCTCTCGCCGACGGGCTTCAGGCCGTCCTGGAGGCCGCTGGCTACGCGGTCGACCGCGCGTCAGACGGCGAGGACGCCCTCTATCTCGGGCAGAGCGAGGACTACGATCTGGTCGTCCTCGACTTGGGCCTCCCGCGGCTCGGCGGCATCCAGGTGCTCCAGGCCTGGCGTAGTGGGAACCGCACCATGCCCGTGCTCATCCTCACCGCGCGCGATACCTGGCGGGAGAAGGTCCTTGGACTCAAGGCCGGGGCGGACGACTATCTGACCAAGCCCTTCCATCCGGAGGAGCTGCTCGCCCGTCTCGGCGCCCTGATGCGCCGTGCCCACGGACGCGCGGTACCCGAGATCGCCGCCGAGGCATTCACCCTGGACGAGGACCACCAGCGCGTGGTGCTGGCCGACGGGACCCGCGTGGAGCTCACGGGAACCGAGTTTCGCCTGCTGCGCTACTTCATGCTCAATCCCGGAAGGCCCCTCTCCAAGACCAGGCTGATCGAGCACGTGTACGACCAGGACTTCGACCTGGACAGCAACGTCATCGAGGTCTTCGTGCGGCGGTTGCGGGAGAAGCTGGGCAAGGGGGCGATCGAAACCCGGCGCGGTCAAGGCTATGTCTTCCGCGGGTGAGCGTCACGCATACTCCCTCGAGCGCTCCCTGCAATGGACCCTGGGGGTGCTGGTGGTCGTAGTTCTCCTGTCCCTGACGGGCTCGGCGCTCTGGATCGGCCGGGAGGGCGCCGAGCGGTTCGTGGCGTCCCGGCTCGCCCATGATGCGGAGGCCCTCATCACCGCCCTCGACCTGCAGAGCGGCGAGGTCGGCGCTCCGCTCCCTCCCGTATACAGCCAACCCTTCTCGGGACATTATTACTGGGTGCGGCTCGAAGAGGGTAGGGTCCAACGCTCCCGCTCCCTTTGGGACTATCCGCTCGAGGTCGACACCCTCGCGCCGGGGGAGACCGCCCTGGAACTCTATGACGGGCCGGACGAGCAGCGTCTGCTGCTCTGGCGCGCCGGCTTCGAGAAGCAGGAGACCCGCTTCACGGTCTCCGTGGCGGAGGACCTGACGCCGCTGCTGGGGACGCTCCGGCTGCTGCTGTGGGACGGCGTCGGCCTATCGGTGCTCGGGACCCTGATCCTGCTCCTGGTGCAACGCTGGCTGTTGCGCCGGGGATTCCGGCAGGTCGCCGCCGTGCGCTCAGACGTGCGGCGTCTCGATGCCGGGGAGATCGACCGCCTGCGCGAGGACGTCCCCGAGGAGATCCAGCCGCTGGTGCGGGAGCTCAATCAGTTCATCGACGCCTGGCGGAGCCACCTGCAGCGGTCGCGGCAGGCCCTGGGGAACCTGGCCCATGCCCTGAAATCCCCCCTGAATCTGATCCTGCTGCACCATGGGGAGGATCCGGATGACCCGGTAGCGGAGCAGGCGGCTCGGATGCGCGAGCTGATCGACCGGGAGCTCAGACGAGCCCGGCTCGCCGGAGGGGGCTCACCGGGTCGGTGCTTCCGGCCCCACGAAGACATCCCCGACCTGGTGGCCGGCATCCGAACCCTGTACCAGGACAGGTCGCTGGAGATCACCACCGAGATCCATGCCCCCGAGCGGCTTCCCTTCGACGAGGAGGACATGCTGGAGCTGCTCGGGAATCTGCTCGATAACGCGGCAAAGTGGGCGCGGCACTGCGTCCACCTGGGTCTGCACTGGGAGGAGGGTCTGAAGATCCAGGTGGAGGACGACGGACCGGGTGTCGAGCCCGAAGCGGCGGAGGTCCTGTCCGAGCGGGGGAGACGGCTCGACGAGTCGATTCCCGGTCACGGGCTCGGACTCTCGATCGTCCATGAGGTCGTGCGGATGTACGGCGGGTGGATCGGCCTCGGGCGCTCGGAGAGACTCGGTGGCTTCACTGCGAGAATCGAGCTACCCACCTCTCGGAAGCATGGGCACAGGGTGTAGGCTCGGCGGTTCAGGGGCAGGCATCCCGCCCTCTGTCCTTTGTGATCCTTTCGATGTCTCACCGCCGAAATCTCGGTAAGAGTAAGAGGCTGTCTTTCTGTAGCTTGATGGGCTGAGCTTGATGTCTTTGATCTGCGTTTCTGAGAGCCAAGCTATTGCTGATGGCGAACATCTGGACGTTCTCAAAGTTGCGGCTACGAAAATGTGGGGGCGGAGCGGCGAGCGTTTGAAGCGGTGATGGCGTTGAAGTATTGCGCGGGCAGTCTTCGGCAGGTGGAGGGGGTGTATGATTGGAGTCGCCGAGCGGTAGAACTGGGGCTGCATGAGAAACGCACGGGCATCGTTTGTGTAAGTGCGCACTTGGCCTTTTGCGGCGACAAGCTGTGGGAGGAGAAGCACCCGGATGTAGCCGATGTTCTGCCTTGCACATTCAACACATGCAGATGGCATTGATGCAGATGAATCTGCAGCTGCACCACGTTGTCTCCGACATCACTGGCAAGACCGGGATGTGGATCATTCGCGCCATCCTCGATAGCATCCATTACCCTATCACTCTGAGGTGGTTATCGCGACGCACGCTGCAAGGCCTCGGTGCAGACCATTGTCCGGGCACTGGAAGGCAACTACCGGGCTGAGCATCTGTTGGCCTTGAGCCAGGCGGTCGCTCTCTACGACACCTACCAACAACATGTTGCCGCTTGCGAGCAGCATATCGAGGCATTACTCGCCAAATTGTGTGCCCCTGAGCCACCCGAGTCCCCGCTGCCCGCCCCGCGACACAAGTCACGTCAACCCAACGCACTGAACTTCGATGTTCGTGCCGCCCTTTATGCCGTGCTCGGCGTCGACCTGACCCAAATCCAGGGTATCAGGCCATCTCTCGCGCTCAAGCTGCTCAGCGAGTGCGGCACCGACATGTCCAAGTGGCCCACGGCCAAGCACTTCAGCTCCTGGCTCTACCTGGCGCCGGGCAACAAGATCACTGGGGCAAAGCGCTTTCTGCCCACACCCGTTGCTCGAAGAACCGCACCACCGCTCTCCTGTGACTGGCCGCGGTCAATGTCGGCAAAACCGACAGCGCCCTGGCCGCGCGCGTAGGCAAGGCCAAGGCCGTGACCGCCACGGCGCGGAAACTGGCGATCCTGTCCTACAATGTGCTGCGCTTGGGCGTGGACTACAGCGACCCGGGGTGTCCTACTATGAGGAACGCCACAGTGCCTGCGTTCTACACACCTGCAACGGTGGGCAAAGCAGTTCAGCGCTACCTTCGAGAAATTGACCCCAAAAACTGGACAGTGCCTTAAGTGAAATCCTCCTTTGGCTTCAGGCTGCCAATTTGCGGGCGGCCGGATCGAAATACACCGCATCGGGGGTGCGTCGGTCCAGTGCGCTGTGACGGCGCCTGGAGTTGTACAGATCGAAATGGCGGGCCAGTGCGCGGTGGAGCTGTGCCGGTGTCTCGTAGGCATGCAAGTACACGTTGAACTCGTCCAATTCGAGTACCTTCACCCAGTTGGGCATTATCCGCTCGACCAGACTCGTCTTATTGACCACCGTACCCCGCCTCTTGCCATCCGTTACCCGCTTGAGAATCCTACGCAGCATCACCTCCAGCGAGACAGACAGCTTACGTCACCTTTGGAAGACGGAATTTTGGAGAGAATCTCATTTGGCGGCCGTAAACAACGGCGCCTTGACCGTTGCTTTGCTACGGAGGGATAGTTGTACTTCCTTTCCTTCAGCGAACAGCAATCGCCGAGCATGCCGCAATGCAAGCCGTGATTCCGCCCGCGCTACGCGTCATCCTCTGCCGCAAGGCCACGCCGAGGAGCCGTCACACCGAAGCCACGGACGGGCTCGCCATCGTCGCCCGCGCGGCTCTGGTCTCTGCCCACCCGCAGGGCTACCTGAGTGGCGGCGACGATCTCGAGGTCGAGATCCGCACCTTCGACGATCTTCCCGGAGAAACACCCGACAGTCTGCTGGAAGCGACATTGCACAGCCTCCTGGTGGTTCTCGCGGATCGAAACCTGGGCGAGGACCAGGCATACGGCGAATGGCTGGACCGGGCCTATCAGAGTGCAAAGGCATCAAACGGGCGCCACCGGGTCTTGCTGCTGGTGAGCAGCACGGATGTCCTGACCGACATGATCAGCACCGCCCCGGTACTCCTCGGCGCCCAGGCTATGACTTACGACAAACTGGGCGAGTCGGCCGTGCGTGGCGCCCATCTCGGCATCGTCGTGTTGAACGAGGCTCGGGCGCTGCTCGCAACTGCAACCGCGGCACTGGGGTCTGGCAGCCCCCTCTCTTCGATCTTCATCAGCCACGGGAAGCGCGATGGCCTGCCACTTGCGCGCGCACTCCGGGACCATTTGATATCCATACCACATCGCGGCGGTGAGGCGGATTATTTTTACGACGAGCGCAACCTGCTGCTGAGCGAGGATTGGCAGGAGGGTCTCGAGCAGGGCGTGGCAAGCTCCCTGCTCCTCGTCGTACGCACCGACGGCTACGACGAGCGCCCCTGGTGTCGCAAAGAGGTGATGATCTCAGAGCGGAGCGCGACCCCGGCGGTGGTCGTCGACGCGCGTGTCGGTCTCTCCTTTGGCGCCAGTGACCTCGCCCTCGGCGATCTACCCACGGTCAAGGTGCCCGACGGCAACCTGATTCGCGCACTGCACCAGGCGCTGCGCGAGGGCCTGCGGGCAGCGATACTTAGCCGAGTCGTCGCCGAGCTCAAGGCACGGGGGGTCCTCGCGGTGTATTCCGCTCCGCGGGTGCTCCACCGAAAGCCCACCGAGCGCAGCATCCAGGCCCTGATCGACGCTGTACCGCAGAGCGAGCGCGACCGCACACTTCACGTCTTCTACCCCGACCCACTGCTCGGCGAGGGCCGGCACGAGGCGCTCGCGCAGCTCCTGAAGGCACAGCTGCCCAACGCCTGGCTCGGTACGCCGAAAAGTCATGTCACCGAGGCCGCGGGCAAAGCGGCCGGGAGGCAGCAGTGATGACAGCAACGCAACGGGCACTCGATGGTGCTCGTCTCGGAATCTCGATCTCCGAGAGCAGCAAGAGTCGAAGTCTCGGCCTGGACACAGAAGAGATCAACCGGACTGTCGAGCGCCTGAGCCGTGACATGCTCGCCCTCGGGGCGGGGCTTATATTCGGCCACGACTGGCGCGCCGGCGGTGTCATGCAGCGCGTGCTTGGATTCGCCCAAACCTACCAGCAACCGGCTGACCAAGAGCCGCTGTTGATCAATCTGATTCCCTGGCCGGATGGCCCCAGCCTGTCCCCGGAGGAGCGCAACTTCCTGGCCGACGTGCTCTGCATCGAGCAAACCGGGCTGCCATCGGGGCTCTCCGGCAACCTCGAGCAGACACTCGGCGCCACAGCGGACGGAAGGCGCTATCTTCGCGCCCGTGGGCTGACACGACTGCGGCGGGATCTGACAGAACGTTGTACCGCACGCGTCTGCCTCGGGGGCAAGACCAACGACTATCAGGGGCGCATGCCCGGAATCATCGAAGAGGGTCTGCTCGCCCTCGAGGCCGACCGCCCGCTCTATCTCAGTTCCATCTTTGGAGGGGCCAGCGCCGAGCTGATCGACGCCCTGTCCGGAAAACCGATGCCTGGCGATCCCTGGCGGCCTGCCGATGACTTCGCCCTGACGTTCACCAACCTCGCCGCCACGTACGAGCCAGGCGACCCTGACGCTCGAATGGATCCGCCCGACACTTGGCTGCGGCTCAAGTCTATCGGCCTGGACAAGCTCTCCCGCGACAACGGCCTGACGCGGGAAGAGAACGAGCGCCTGTTCCATGCCCAATCGGCCTCGGAGGTCATCGACTGGATCGTCGTCGGGCTGACGCGGCTGCGCGGGAGCCCGGTACGCTGAGCGGACGGTGCCGACCAGGCTCCCAGGCACATCGCCAGCATCTCCCCAATCGTGCAAACACCACGACCTTCATGGAGCTCAATGGCGAACATATCGACCTGGTCGTCGAGACTGCGTGCCACACGGGAGCAGCCCGATCGGTACGAGTTGGTCGATGATCTCGTGCTCGCTAGGGAAAACGCTGATCCAATCCATCCTTGGATCTGATCAGCTCGCCATTCGAGAGGAACGACTCTAGAATGGCTGCATTTACAATCACATATCGAGATTGAGAATGCCAAGCCATGCTTGGCTCGGACGGGAAACGCTGATTGTTGGCCGTCCTGGCCAATATCAGCACGGCATTCAAAAATGCGATTTCCGAATGCCTTATTTCAGTTGTTTTGAACAATTGAAAATGGCGGCACGTTCCTATGCCGCGCAGGCACCTCGAAATCCCCGCGGTGCCCTCCTGTAATCGGAGATCGGCGACCATGGTGCCCAACTGGCGAATCGTGGGCCGGTATGCGGAGCGCGCGAAGACATGACCTTTCAACCGGCGAATCGCGCAACTTCCAGGGCGCATGGCTAACCGGCTACACAGGCGGATTGCCGTGTACTATTATCGCTCCTAGCGTCTAAATCAACGTACAGAATCGGGGAACTTTCCCTGCCAGGACGACGGATTCGTGAAACCCGCGCGGAAAAGGATCGGATAGGCATGAAGCACAATCGATCCGCGTTTCCTGCGGCGTGCCGACGCGAGTCCGGCGCTTTCCAGGATTGACAATTCTTGCAACATCGGAAAAGGACAATGGCTGAGAACCAAACAAACCTTAGCCCTGCCGAGATCGAGGCCAGATCGGCGATCGGGCGACGTGTGGTCTATTGGGCAATCGGCGCGGTCACGCTGCTGGGGTTTGTGGCGATGGTGGTTGGAGGGCTAGGCACTAAGGGTTTCGGGCCAGTCTAAAGATGTCCTTTCCATGCTCCTGCCGGTATTGGGAGCGTGGGTGGGTACGGTTCTGGCGTTCTATTTCTCCCGGGAGAACTATGTCGCTGCCACGGAGAACAATGCCGCGCTTCTCAATCTCACGCTGGAACAACGATTGCGGAGAATTCGCGCTGATGGCGCGATGCTCCCTATGGGTCAGGTCGATGCGCTCCAGACCGACAAGGCCGAGGCGGATCTGAAGCTCAAAGACGATATCCTGGAATCCGGTCCGATCAAGCAGGGCCGTAATCGTCTTCTCATCCTGACCACTCAGGGTGTTGTTCGCTACATCATGCATAGGAGCATGGTGGACAAGTTCATCACGGAGAAGGTGACAAGCGGCACCGTGGACATCGGGTCACTCACACTGCAGGATCTAGTCGATGCCGATGATTACAAATCCTGGATTATCTCGTTTGTCTGTGTGCGACCTGACGAGACGCTAGGCGCCGTGAAAGAGAAGATGGATCGAAACCCGAAGTGTCAGGACGTCATCGTCACCGGGGACGGAAGTGCAGACAAGCCGGCGATCGGCTGGATCACTAATGTGATCGTTCTCGAGAAGTCGCGGGCGTAGACCCAAGGCAAACGCTGGTCAATTCAGCGTTTCCTAGGAGTTTTTGGCTACCTGCTACGGACGATACTACTAGGAGGCTGATCGGGACACGGCGGACCAAGGCAAACTTTCCCGCTGGACGATTGACTGGAGGATCTATGAAAAGGTCGCTACCACTGATTGAGAGCTCCCCACGAGCTTGGCTCATCACCACTGCGTTGGTCATCACCGCGTTAAGCGCGGTTCACGCGACCGCCGCATGCACCGATGATCAGGTTCGACAGCTCCTTCAGCGCTATCAGAACGACAAAGACAAGTACTGCACTGTCTGCGGCAAATGTCCGGGCTCGGCGGCCTGTAGCCGGTGTCCAACTGCCGCTGGCTCCGCAGGCTCCCAGGGCGGCGGCAGTCCTAAGGAGGCGCCCCACCGCAAACGGGGACGCGGAAACGCCAGATAGATAGCCGCTTCTGGCGAAGGTACGGGGTGGGCCGTGAGCACCCTCCGCCCAGATGTTAGAATTACGAATATCAGTTGTCCCTGTACCCCTGTCATACGAGGCCCGCGTCCATGAACAGTAATGAAAACGGCGAAGCGAATCTGCGCCCGGGTGCCACACATCGCGCGGGGGGTAGTGACGTCACCTCCATTTGCCCCGCGATCGGCGCAACCCTTTTGTTGGCAAGCTCGATCGCATTTGGCTCGACGGTGCATGCCGAGGTGGTGCCGCCCCCCCAATCGGATCTTGCCGGGACTAGCCCGGGTCGGGTACAAACCCTACTCGAAGAGCTGGCCAATGCCAGTGGCCACGCACCCCGCGGAGGTGACCAGATCGCGCAGGGCGTCTGGAACAACTATCAGCCATGGAACAACTGGCAGAACTTCCAGAACTGGCAAAACTACTGAGCCGCGAGCCGCGGCCCCCGAAGGCATGTTAGGGTCTGGGACCGTGTCCTCCTTTGGGCCCCTCACCCTGCTGGTCCTCCAGCCGACACCTTTCTGCAACCTGGATTGCGACTATTGTTATCTTCCGAGTCGCTCGGACACGAGCCGGATGCCGCTGGATTTGATGGATCTTGTGGGCAAGCGGTTGCAAGAATCCGACCTGTTGCGGGATTCCTTCACCCTCGTCTGGCACGCGGGTGAGCCACTGGTGCTTCCCGTGACCTTCTACCGCGAGGCCATGTCGCGTCTCTCGGCACGCCTGCCGAAGGGCACCCGGGTACGCCACGCGTTCCAAACCAATGCCACGCTGATCGACGACGCCTGGTGCGAGTTTTTCGGCGAGCCCGGAGTCACGGTGGGAGTCAGTATCGACGGGCCGCAGCCGATCCACGACGCGCACCGCCGCTCCCGCTCGGGCCGAGGTAGCTTCCGCGACGGCATGGCCGGGGTCGAGCGGCTTCAAGCGCATGGGATCCCCTTCTATTGCATCAGCGTTCTGACCGCGGAGTCGCTGGAATTTCCCGACGAGCTCTTCGACTTCTACCTCGACCAAGGCATCGGCAAAGTTGCCTTCAACATCGAGGAGTTGGAGGGCACGAATCGCAGCAGCAGTCTTTCCGCGGATGGCTCCGTAGAGCGCTTCAAGCGATTCCTGCGCCGGTTCATACGGCTTTGTGCGGGTGAGGGCTGGCCTATCGAGATCCGGGAGATCGAGCAGTTACTCGCTAGCCTGGGACATGGTGATCAACCCGTGGACAACCAGCAGGTTCGCCCGTTCGAGATCGTCAGTATCGACTGGGAAGGTAACGTTTCCACCCACTCCCCCGAGCTGGTCGGATTCGGCAGCCCGCGCTTTCCCAGCTTCGTTCTCGGAAACCTGCGCGGTCATTCATTCGCTGAAATGGCACGCGGACCCGTCCTATCGGCCATTCAGGCGGAGATCGATGCCGGAGTGGCGCTGTGCCGAGACGAGTGTCCCTACTTCCCTGTCTGCGGCGGTGGGGTACCGGCAAACAAGCTGTTCGAGAACGGCAGCTTTGCGACCTCGGAAACCCTCTATTGCCGGCTTATGCGCAAGGCGGTCGTCGATGTCGCGCTGGAGTGCCGCGACTGTTTCGCCAACCGCCCGGCTTGTCGCCCATCGGGGCAACATGAGGAGGGCGCTTCGTGACCTCGGCGCCTGAACCGACTCCTGCGCCCGGCAACCCGTTTCAGCTCATCCGGCTGGGCGAGCACCCCCATCTCTTGCCCGGTGTCGCGCTGGACGGACGTTGCTGGATACGCTCTCTCCCGAAAGAGGGCGTAGCGCCAACGCCCTGGCGTCCTGCGACCGAGCCGGAGCTCGAGAGGCTGCTGTTCTCCCGCACACAAGACTTGGAGCCAACAACCCGGATGGATATCTTCTCGACCCCTCCCCGATTATGCCGTCGGCTGCGCCTGCTTGCCGCCGAGCGTCAGGAGTCAGGGGTGACGGAGAGACCGACTTTGGTAGGTGAGTGCTCGATTGGGGCCTTGGTCGATTTCTTCCGCTTCATCGAAGCACCGATCCGGGGGGAGCACTCGGTGATCGTCCACCGAATTCCTGCCGATCCGCCAGGGCATCGGATGCCGTCCGGTGCTCATATCAATCTGGACGCCGGCGACATCCGCGCAATGATCGGTCCGATCGAAATTCCGGTCCGTGACATATCCGAGCTCGCCGTCGTCCTGCGGCCATTCGAGGGCATCTTCCTGGACGTCCAGGTAAGCGGCCAGGGGCCCCGAGCCATTGGTCAACCCGGCGGGTCCCTACTACTCTCGGTGTCGGTGTCGGGGGCAGGGTCCACCCGAATACTGCCGCGACCCTTCCCCGGTAGGGAAGCGCCGATTTTTTCAGCGATTCCCGTGGGGCACGATGCCCGGCTGCCCTTTCAGTTGCTCCAAGCGGCTGCAAATGAAGGCATTGGGAAAGCGAATCTCCGACTGCCGCGCTGATCTTGGCCAGGATGGCCAATTATCATCGTCTCCCTACGGCCCCGTACAGCCCGTCCCATCGAGACCAAGACCGCGGAAGACGTACAGCAGGTAGCTATCCGGGATGCCGTCCTTGTTCCCGTGCGATCCCGTGCCCTGTTCGGGCGTGCCCACGGCGCCCGGCGCTCCATCCGCTTCGAGCTTCATAACCAGCCAGCAACCCTTATGCTTTTGCTTTGCATCTCGAGTGCTGCAATACAGGCTTGCCTTGTCCACCTGAAGGGGACCGCCCAGGGGTGACACGAAGGGCTGGTCGTTGAGGATCGTCACCATGTCGGGAGCGGGCTTCTCGGCGACACAGTCGCCGGCCGCCTCGGGGCTGCGTCGATTGTAGATCACCGGTGCGCTGCGCTCGTACACGGCCACGTATTGGTAGCTGCCCGGCAAGCTGAAGCGGGCGATCGGATCGAGACCCGGGATCTCCCGACCGTGATTCTTCGCCAAATCGGCGTTTGGATCGCTCTGCATGGGGCACAGCCCCGAAGGAAGTTTCCCAGTCTCCGCACCCTCGATCATCTTTCTCCATTCCGCACGGCGCTGACCGAATTTGCCATCCGGATCGATGGACAACATGGTAGAAAGCAACACCCTCTGGGCTCTCTCGACGTTGTACAAATCCCACCGGACCACGTGTTTCGGCGTACCGTTCTGGTCCGTCGCCAACCCGAGCACGCGCTCGTGATTCCTGTCGGGAATCAGCCGGGTAACCGCCTCCCGAAGTTCCTTCGGAGGATCCAGCTTGAGTGTTTCCGAGGCCCCGAAGCGGAGCAGATAGACCTCGGCCCGGCTTCCGCCGGTGGCACTCGCGACCAATCGGTCGGCGTCGACAAAGGCAACGTCCTGGATCGGCGCCACCGACAGTTGGCCAATCTCCTTGGCGCAGGGATTCGCCGAATCCGCATCGCCCTTGCAGCCCTCACTGGTGTCGTCGACCACAGCCATCGGGCGATTACGGCCGAACAACATCACCCGGTGGCCAAACGGGGAGGCGACGGCCATCCGCAGGTCGGAGGTCAGATTGGAGCGTATTACGAAATAGCTCGGATCCAGATCTTGTGACTGCGCACCCGCCGCGGGCAGCTTCCATTCGCACAGCGCGTCGGAGTCGGTCGTCAGCCAAAGCAACAGGCCTTGATCTTCAGATAACCGTATGCGGCTGTCCACGATGTCCCGCGGAAAGTTGCACCGTGTATCGGTCTTCAGACTGTACCTCGTTATACTCGCAGGGACTTCCCCCAGCCCATACAGCAGCACGCGGACGAGCCTGTTCTTCATCCAATCGTCGTTGCGGAGCTTCCATCTGCAGTCGCTATTCCCCTCCCCGCAAGGTTCCTCCGGCTCAAACGTCCCGACCAGCGCCGCCAGGAATCGCCCTCCTGGATCCAGGGCGACCGCACGAAGCCTGATCCCTTTCTCCTTCAATTCCTCGCTGAGGTCGCTGTCCTGAGCACAAGACAGACCCCCCGCCGCCCCCGTGCCCAAGGCACAACGATAGACGGCCCCTCCCGGCGTCACGACGATTAGCGCGCCGGGCTTGGACGAGCTACCCGACTGGTAGGAGAGGCGGGCAATCCTCCGTCCACGGATCAGCTCGTCGTCCGCCAGGTCACAATACCTCTGGGCATTCTGGCGTTTATAGCATTCCCGGCGTTTGTCCGCGTCGGAGCCGAGCTCCACGGTCTTCCAGGGCCCGTCGCCACTGCAGGCCACTGTAAGTGCACCCGCGGCATCGATCATCGCAACGCACTCCGCGTCCTCGTGCTCGAAATAGATCGTATCGGAAAGCGGCACGGGGACATTCCCCGGGGGTGCGGGCAACGCGCGACCTTCGCTGGAAGCCCCGGCACTCCCGGAGCTTGGAGCCGAAGAGGTCGGCGCCATGCTTGCTCTGGGCCAAGGCTCTCCGGGAATACCGTGCAGATCCGCAACGTCCAGATAAATGGTCCTCAGGCCCACAGCCACGCGACCCTGGTAATCCAGCACCTTTTGATCGTTCCGCATCAGCGACGTGATCCACCAGGAGAGGGCTATGTCACATTGCTTCGCGATCTTCCTCGCCTCCCCCACAAGGACTCGATAGGCCGGACCGTCGCGGTATTTCCCGTAGTCGCGACCTCGGTCGATGGTGATTTCGACGTGCTTGCGATTTACGGCGATCCGCTGCCTGACATCGCTGATGGCCCGGAAGACGAGATACGCACCGATTGCGAGCAGTACCAGCCCAACCACTCCACCGACCCGCAAGAGCAACCTGCGCCTTTCGAGACGCCGCACCTTGCGTAGCTCTTGCTTGCTCTCCTCGAGAAGTTGGGCCGCGGCGGCGTAACGCGCCTGCGCGCTGGCCCCCTCCTCCCCGGGCTCTCGCTCCAGGTGGCGTAACGCCCAAGGCTCGGGGGGCAGCTGGGCTGAAGCCTCGGCGTCGGCGTCATCGAGCCCGCGAAACCAATTCGAGATACGAAGGAAAAGGCGTGAAATCCAGGACCCGGGCCGCGCTTGCCCTTGAATCACCGATCCTGGGGCATACAGTTGGCGGATCTCGCTCCAGGCCCGTTCGAAATAATCGAGCTCGAAGTGGTCCAAGGGTCGCCTGTCCGCTGATCCACGCTCCGCCCGCTTGACGAGCTCCAGGAGGCGATCGGCCGCATCAGATTCCTGCCGGGCCCATTGCTTCAGACAACCGGGAGGCGGGTCGCAGTCCCACTGCCGAATCAGCGCCTCGTGGCCGATGTCGAGGGTCGAAGCGAGCGTCAGATCACCGATGTCGCCCTCCGCGCGGCCTTCGGTCTGGACGTACACGAAGCCACAATCGTCACGCGCGAGGCGCCCGACGAGGAACTCCATCGCCTTCAGGGTCAGCGTTGGGTCGGCCCCGACATCCGCGCGGGTCGAATCGATGATTTCCCCGACGGTCGCCGGACGCCGGATGTAACGGCTCTTATCCCGCTGCACCAACTGCCGAAAAAGGACCTCGGCGTGACGTGCCCCCTGGGGCACTAGGCTCTGGCAGTCCCTGAGGACCTGGCTCGCGTGGTGTGAGAGCGCCTTGCCGATGCCCTCGACCTGGGAGGATTCGTAGTCGGCGAGTGTCAGGCGAATCGGCCCCCGTTCCTGACGCTCCCGAGCTCGAATCCACATCCACATCATGGCATGCTGCACCAGGGGCAAGGCATCCTCACCATCCGCGACGTTGTACGCCAACCCGTCCTTGTCCCGAATCAAGCGATCGACCAGGGCATCATCGATCGAGCCGTTCGCCTCAAGAGCCGGTTTCGCGATGGCATCCGCGAGTTCCTCTCGGCTCAACGGTGGAATCAGGTAGATGGTCCCGTTGACGGTCTCTGCCAGTCCGCGGAAACGCGCACAGTCCCCCAGGTAATCGGTGCGCATCGTGAGGATGACGTACACTTGCTCCAAGGGCTCCGCATAGAGTCCGACCAGGAGGTCCACGAAGTCGCGCGCCTCGTCGGGGTCGAGGTCATAGCGGAACAGCTCCTCGAATTGATCGACCAGAAGCAGCAGACGATGTCCGAGTGGCAGCGGGCGCTCGCGCAGCCATGCCTCCATGCCCGGACGACCCTGGTGCAGCTTGACCTTGAGGGCAGCACGATCAACAGCTGATAAGAGCTCGGGCCTACCCCCGCGGGTCGCCTCTACCAACGTGTCCCGGAGGTGTGCCAAGGGTGCGTTGCCAGGACGCATCTGCGCGCTGACCCACAGCTGACCCGCCCGCGCAATGAGCCCGAGCTGGTGCAGGTCCGGGATGACTCTCGCCCGCAAGAGCGATGACTTTCCACAGCCCGAGGGACCGATGACCGTGACGAAATGGCCGCCTTTGGTCGAGCGCCCGCATTCCGTCGGGGAGGGCTCATCAGTAGCCTCCCGCCCGAGAATATTGACCAACTCTGCGGCATGCTTCGCACGGCCGAAAAAGAACCTCTCCTCCGATGACTTGAAGGGCCTGAGTCCCGGGTAGGGCAGGACGTCGATGCGATCCCTATCGCCTTGCAAGGCATCGAGGTCGAGGGGACGAATCGCGTTGTTCGTGGTCATGGCCCGGATGCCTCCGCATCGGCCGGCGGCGAGGCGCTCGTGACTTCCTTGTGCGACGCCGACTTCATAGCAAGCCCGGGCGCCGCAGAAGTTGGCGGCGAGGAGCCCACGACCTGCTCATGAAGGTCCTCCAGCCATTTCTCCAGCTCCGGGCCAACTAGCCGTTTGGAGCAATCGAAGACCGGGGGATTGCCGCCGAAGTCGACCCCGAGACCAGGCGGCGGCCCATCGATCACGGCCACGTAGAAATCGCCGTTCGGCTTGGACTCCTTGAACCCCCTGCCCAGACGCCGGATGGTCCCCAACACGGACTCCCTGCCCTGCTCCTGGAGGCCGCGCAGCCGATGACCACCCCCACCATGCCCGGCCCCCATGGCATTGACGGTCTTGAAAACGGCGTCCGTCTCTTCCTGGCAATGGACGACGATCACCGCGTCGCAGGCCGGAATATTCTCCTCGTAAAAGGTCATGAGCTGCAGCGGCGAATCCCTGTCCAGGCGTGGATACATCACTCGCCATTTCTTGTCCTGGATCACGTTTTCCAGGGCCGGCTTCAGCTCCGAGCGGACGAAACGATATCCGGCCAAGTTGCCGGAAAAGACCAGGATAGTCGGCAAGTCCTCGAATGGTGGCACGGTGTCTGAATCCGGAGGCATCTCGGACGCACTCAGACGCTGCTCGATATTCGCTGCGAGGTCATCCATGGAGCAGGTCGGTGCCTCTTCGAGGAGCGCCGGTAACAGCTTCGCGTACTCCGGATTGCCGAGCTCGTCGGGATCCAGATTCTTCTGGTCCAGGCCCGCGGAGCTCCAAAGAACCAGATCAAGCCCTGCCTCGCGGACAAGCTCGATCTGGGTCGTCGTCATTTTGAAATAGCCGTTGCTGTCGGCCAACAGCACGACCGCGAGGTCGCTCCGGGCAAGGTCTTTGCGTACCCCATCACCGAAATCGAGGTCCGACTTGTAGTCGTTGAGCGGGCGGCTCGGCAACACGCTAAGCCCACGATGGGCAAGATCCTCTAGTAGATTGCGACGCGGCTCCTTGTTCGCTTTGGGAGAGTAACCGACAAAGACGCATGTCTCAGACCGGGGAGGCGGTGGAGGCACCGATGGAGCCAACCCACGCAGGGTCTTGCCGATCTGGCTGGCAATGCTCGCCAGCGTATCCACCAGCAACTGGGTCTCCTTTCCGCCTTCGCTGATATCGGGAAAGGCTAATGGGCATAGGCCGGATTTGCCCGGTTTGAACGCCTGCTTGGCGATAAACGGCTTCCCGGCTTCGTCCTTGAACGCATCCGGCCAATTGGGACGATCCGTTTCCTCGATCTCCAGTAGGAAGATCCCCGTCTTTTCGGGCTCTGCGGAAAAACGGGCAGGACTCCCCTTTCGAAATAGAGCCGCTTCCTCGCGGCACCACTCCGATTCGAAATAGCTCTTCGACACGAATGCCAGGAAGACTGCCGAGCCCTCGACCTGCTCTTTGAGCTGCGGGGTCAGACCCTTATCCATCTCCATAGACTTCTCGTCGAAGAACTCCATTACTCGTCTTTCGCCCTCTGAAACACTAAGCTCGCGCTCAACCAATGCCTTCAGGATCTCTACCACCTGGCGTGTCCAGGTCTTCCCGTCTACCGCAAGCTGTTTGAACAGCTCCTCATGGGCGTGGCTGACGAAGATGTCATTGCGGAAGCCTGCTAGATATGCCATATCGTCCTCGTCCTTTATCCAGGGACAGCTCGCGCCGCGAGCAAGGATCATCAGTAAAATCGCTTACATTATCGACGAACAACATTCTGGAAAGAAGCGGGTACTGGTTCCGGGTTGAAAAGCCTGGAGCTGAGACCGGTCCCAAACGCCCAGCTGCACATCTTTCCACAGGTTGTCGAGGCGTATCTTCATCCCCGCACTCGTATAGATTAAGGGTGTCCGAGCTCGATGTGTTGCCCATTTCTCGTCCCGGTAACTGTAGGGCACCTTAAAAATTGTGTTTTTAGCCTGCGCACCAGCATAACCTACTGATTCAAATAGAATGCGATTCGTGGAAATTGCATTTTTCAAGGTGCCCTGTAGCTGACGAATGCCTTGATCACTGATATGTTTTGCCCGTCAACCTTTGGCGCGAAGCCTCGTAGAGCTCCCCTCCACTTCCCTCGTAAAACAAATTGTTGTTGAGCCTGTGGGTATGTGGGCGAGAGGTCCAAGAGTATGGTCAACCTGTGGGCCGCACCAGGAACGGGCTCGACCTTATGCGCCAAGCTTGAGTCCTCTCCGAAAACCCGCATTCGGCAGCTAAGTCCGGCAACGGTGCTGCGGGTGTTACGTCCCACGTTGATTTCGGGAAATCGTTCTGACCTATTCGAGGTGAGACGTAAAGAGAAGTCCCGAGCGGCGCAAGGGGAAACAACCCCCTGGGCCAGATCGGGACGGCGGCGAGCTAGAAGGGAAGGTCGTCGTTGAAATCGAGCACCTGTTGAGCGGGCGGAACTTGGTTGCGCTCAGCCAATATAAGCTCGATCAGATCGATCTCGCACAGATTCCAAACCGCGTTGGTCAGATTGTCGAGTGTCTCAAAGAGCGCCAAGGCGACCGCGGGAGGGAGATTCTCGGGCAGCGAAACGGGAATGGACCTCATCGTAACTCCTCGATGGCTTGTTGGATCAGCTCGTCGGGCAGGTGATTCAAGCTCTTGGGCACCGCCAGCTGTAAGCTGGTCTTGAGGATGCGCCCAGCGTAGCGTGGCAGACCGCGCGATGCCTGGCGCAATAGCTCCAAGCCGGAGTCGGAAAGCAGGGTATGCTGAGCCTCGGCCTGCTTGAAGGCATGGCTGACGAGGTTGTGGAATCGCTCGCGCTCAATGACCGGTTTCAGACGTAGGCGCACCTGGATCCGGCTGGCTAAGGCCGCATAGGGAGCACGATCTAGGGTTTGGTCCAGAGAGAGATGCCCGAGCAGCCACACGGCCATCAGGTCGCGCGAGTCGAAGGCAAAGTTGAGGAAGGCAGGTAAGTCACGAAAGAACTTCGCGGGCAGGTTGTGTGCCTCGTCGATGATCCACAGCGGCGTGACGCCTTTGCCGTCGGCCAACTCCTGGATACGGGCTTTGATCTGCCGCCACAGGGCGGCGCGGCGGAAGGCGGGCTCCAGTCCCAGCGCCAGGGCCAAGGAGCGGTACAGATCCAGGCGCCCGAAGTCGGTCTCAGCCAGATAGATCACCTGGTAGCGATGGGGGTTGAGTACTTGGGTGAGCTGGCAAAGCGCGACCGTTTTGCCGACGCCGGCCTCACCGGTCAACAGCCCCACACCGGGCGTTTCCAGCAGCCAGGTAAAGCGCTCGCCCAGCCGAGCGAGGCCCCCGTCATCCCACAGCTCGGTGTGCGCCTTGCCCATGGGATAGTGGGTCAAACCGAAATGTTGAAGCACCATCAGCCGTCCTCAATGGTGTGGCCGTAGTATTCGCGGTAGGCCAGCTCCACCTCATTGTCGGTGTCTTGGTGTGATGGCTGCTCGGGCGGTTGCGTGTCGTGCGCCGCGCTCTGTGGGCATCACGTCTCATGCTGAATGAGACCGCGGATTCGCTCCTCACCAGCTCACCAGATCGCGGATCTTCGCCTCACCCGTTCACCGCTCACGGGCTCACCAGCTCA
>Ga0210085_1000043_pt1 | contig 56233 bp, 54 predicted proteins | sample China_Galinas_PW_5_FD_184866 | JGI IMG/M metagenome (GOLD analysis project Ga0210085, IMG submission 184866) | Wetland microbial communities from San Francisco Bay, California, USA, that impact long-term carbon sequestration - China_Galinas_PWC_D1... | ecosystem: Environmental > Aquatic > Marine...
AAATAAATTGCGACTTACGAACGGGCTTTGGAATACGCCAGCGAAGCACGGATAAATTCTCTGAACAAAGGATGGGGATCCATAGGACTCGATTTGAATTCCGGGTGGAATTGGCAACCGAGATACCAGGGATGATCTTCAATCTCGACGATTTCCACCAGCTCGGCGTCCGGTGAGGTTCCACTGATGACCAACCCCTTTTCTTCAAGCCGGTCAATAAACGTATTGTTGAACTCGTACCTGTGGCGGTGACGTTCCGAAATGTCCGAAATTCCATACGCCTTATGGGCAAGCGTGTCCTTTTTGATCATGCAGGGATAAGCACCAAGGCGCATGGTTCCCCCTTTATCAGAGGTGGTATCCCGCTGTTGTACGGTTCCGGTTTTATCATCATACCACTCGGTCATCAGATATATCACCGGGTAGGGTGTGTTTTTATCAAACTCCTGGCTGTTGGCATCCGCCATGGCTGCGACATTGCGGGCAAATTCTATGACGGCGATCTGCATACCGAGACAGATGCCGAAATAGGGAATTTTTTCTTCTCTGGCATATTTTGCGGCACAGATCTTACCGTCGATGCCCCTGGAGCCAAAGCCTCCGGGGACCAATATGCCGTCGACATCTTCTATAATCTCTTTACAATTGGTTTTTTCTAGCTTTTCGGAATCGATAAATTTGAGATTTACCCGACAATCATTGGGAATTCCGCCATGACGCAGCGCTTCATTCAAACTTTTATAAGATTCCGTTAAATCGACATATTTTCCGACAATTGCAATGGTTACCGACGACGTGGGCTCTTTTAGACACCGGACAATTTCCTCCCAGTTGTCGAGACGGGGTGCTCTGGTCCAAATGTTAAGCTTATCCACTATCTTCTGATCAAGCCCTTCCTTGTGGAACACCAGGGGGACTTCATAAATACACTCCACATCTTTGGCCGTGAAGACCTCGTCAACGGTGACATTACAGAAAAGGGCTATTTTTGATTTGATTTCTTTGGGTAAATATTTGTTCGTACGACAGAGAAGAATGTCCGGCTGAATACCGATACTTCGAAGTTCCTTTACGCTGTGTTGGGTCGGTTTTGTTTTAACTTCTCCGGCGGTGCTGATGTATGGAACAAGGGTAAGATGGATATACAGGGCATTTTCCTTGCCGACATCCGCTCTAAATTGTCGAATAGCTTCCAGAAAAGGCAGACTTTCTATATCACCGACGGTTCCGCCGATTTCAACGATGACAATATCTACGGAATCTGCCACCAGCTTGATGCTTTCTTTAATCTCATCTGTAATGTGGGGGATGACCTGTACCGTGCCGCCCAGGTAATCTCCCCGACGTTCTTTGGTGATAACCGAATGGTATATTTTCCCGGTGGTAAAATTGTTGTCTCTGTTCAGTTTGGCGTGGGTAAACCGCTCATAATGTCCGAGATCCAGATCCGTTTCTGCCCCGTCATCCGTGACGTAGACTTCTCCATGCTGAAAAGGGTTCATGGTTCCGGGATCAACGTTGATGTAAGGGTCCAGTTTCTGTATGGTTACGGTAAGTCCCCTGCTTTCAAGAAGTGCCCCGATGGCTGCGGAAGCAAGCCCTTTGCCCAGGGATGAAAGTACGCCGCCCGTAATAAATATAAATTTCGTTTTATAATCCATTTTGCGCCTTTTCTTCAGGTGTTGCGAATCAAAGATACGTGTTTATTTATATATTTTTTTGAATTCCTCTATGGTCTTTTGAACTTCATCCAGTTCCTCTTTATCGCCATTTTTCGGTTCCATAGAAGCATCCTTGGGATAAAGCGATGCAAGCTTTTCGATATCAAACAAATCGTCCGGAAAAGAAGGGTTTACCTTGATGTCCTGTACATGGATTTCGCGAACCAGGTTCCCATTTGAAAAAAATTCGATACGCATTGGATACCAGATCTTATTCAATTTTTTCCAATCAAGATACAAAACTTCCAGATTTTGTGTTGCGTTGCCGCTTATTATCCAGCGAAAAGGGAGGAATGTGTTCTTGTCCAGCCAGACTTGAGGCGTGGTTTCATCCGGATATTGGGCGCCTAAAACATAAGCCGGTGCGCCTTGAAAACGACCAAAGCTTGAAACTTTTACATCCACGCCAAGATTTGACAACCGTTCTTCTATAATTTCTTTGGATCTAAACAGGATAAGATCCTTGTAATGATCATAGGCGTTTTCAGGTTCATCTGAAATTTTTCCATCAATAACCGTGAATACGATTTTATCTGATAAGATACGAATTCTTTGAATATTTTCTGAGACGATGTCCGAACGGAATGTTTTCGGGAACTTGAATGCTAAGGTTTCACTGAGTTCATCGGTGTTCATGTTCGGGTTGTCATCATGTAGAATCAGTTTTTGAGTGACCAAAATGCGATCGGCATTGCCGAGGTTTTGGGTCATCAATTTCAAAAGAAAGGGACCTGGCAGAACATAGGCATGTAGAGCGGTATGCTGAAATCCTAATATTGCAAGGCAGAAAAAAATGGCTAACGATTTTCTCAAAAAGTATGGCATTCCAATTTAAAGAACAACAGCCGTTTTTAGTACTCTATATTTGTTAGAAGAACATTTTACAGTATTTCGTCTTCAAAAATTGCGCCTTCTCCGAGTTCTTCTTCAATCCGCATGAGCTGGTTGTATTTCGAGACACGATCGCTGCGGGACATGGAACCGGTTTTTATCTGGCCGCCGCTGGTACCCACAACAAAATCTGCAATAAAGGTATCTTCCGTTTCGCCGGATCTGTGAGAAATGACGGTCGTATATCCGGATTGCTTTGCCATCTCAATGGTATCGAGAGTTTCGGTGACCGTACCGATTTGATTCAACTTTATCAGGATGGAATTGGCAATACCTTCTTCGATCCCTTTTTTGAATATGGTTGGGTTGGTGACAAAAATATCATCGCCGACGATCTGGATGGATCCTTCCAAACGATCTGTCATCAAGGCCCAGCCTTTCCAATCCTGTTCTGCAAGGCCATCTTCAATAGAGAGGATCGGATATTTATCAATTAACATCTGATAGTAATCAATCAGTGCTTTGGCGGTCATTTCTTTATTTTCTGAATGAAGGATATATTTTCCTTTTTTGTAAAATTCGCTGGCAGCAGAATCCAAAGCCAATCCAATATCACTTCCCGGCTTGTAACCGGCCGATTCGATGGCTCTGATGATAAACTGAATGGCTTCTTCATGAGACGCAAAATCCGGCGCAAAACCGCCCTCGTCCCCCACGGCGGTGTTGAGGCCCTTGTCTTTGAGTATTTTTTTCAGGCTGTGGAAGGTTTCTGCCGCCATCTGAACGGCCTGGGTGATGGATTTTGCACCCACGGGTACGATCATAAACTCCTGGATGTCAAGGTTGTTGGCGGCATGGGCACCACCGTTGATGACGTTCATCATGGGAAGGGGAAGCCGCCTGGCATTCATTCCTCCCAGATATTTGTATAACGGCAATCCATGAGCCTGGGCAGCGGCTCTGGCAGCGGCCATCGATACACTCAGAATTGCATTTGCTCCGAGTTTTGACTTATTGGATGTACCATCCAGCTTGATCATCAGGTTGTCTAATGCGATTTGATCCGCTGCATCCAATCCTCGAACAGCCGGGGCAATTTTATCCATGACATTTTTAACGGCCGTGTCAACGCCTTTACCCCCATACCTCTTTGATCGCTTGTTACGAAGCTCCAAGGCCTCACGTTTTCCTGTAGAAGCGCCGGATGGGACAGCAGCACGACCAACGGCACCGCAGGAAACATAGACGTCTGATTCAATTGTAGGATTGCCTCTAGAATCGAGTATTTCCCTTGCTTTGATTTCAATTATTTCGGTCATGCTTCCCTCCTGTGAATGTTTTTTGCTGGTTTTTTGATTGCCCGAAATTATACGCAACGTCCTGCCATGCATATGTATTTTTGCAGCTTGACAATTTTGGCATAAATGTTACTCTTCTAAATATTTAATGTCAAGAAATGGAAATACGATATCTTTTTTATTTTTGATTTTTAATAAAAAATTGCCTGTTTCAACGGGTTGGATTGTTATGCAACGTCTTGATTTATATTATAACGCACATCTTGTGGTTGCAGCCATAAGGATATACACCCATAAGAACTCAAAACATCCGTCAATGAATGAGATTTGCGACACCCTGTCTTTTTCTTTGGAACAAGGTAATTTAATCTGTAAAAAGCTAACGGAGTTAGGGGTAATTGACGTGGTCGAAGGCGCCTTTGAAAACCATCTTTTTATCAAAGACCATTTGAAAATAGAAGAAATTCCCAGGGATAAAAAGGAAGACAAACTCGAGGATGCGCTTAAAAAATTTAAAGATTCAAAAAAGGATTTCTCAAAAAAAATAGAGTCTTTTCAGGCCAAACAGGCAGAAAAACAAAAAGCCCTTTTTGCGGAACTAGAGGAAAAGCTGAAAAAAGGTTCGGATAAAACCAAACTCTCACCTGAATAACGACTGGATTCGAAAATTCGAGCTGTCAGGTATTCATCTGATAATTATAATCTCCAGCCCCAGAATTTGAGAAATGTCGCAAAATACCACATGTCCGAGGCTTCCCGATCCCAGGGCTTAAGACTGGTATAAAAAGGATTACCCGTTTTTTTCCTGTCCCCATAGATCTTATCGGTTCCCACAAAAAAATCGAGGCTTGGCAGACTTAAAAAGATCGACTCCCAAGGCTTCACCGATCCCTTGACATGACCTTTCAAGACACCTTTGCTATAATAAAAGCTCGTGGTACCACTGCCTAGAGGAATGCGCTCCAATTCCTGCATCGGTTTTAAGAATGCTGGAACAATGGTAAAATGCGGAGATTTTCTTATTGCCCCTTCCTCCACAACCGCGATATCCATAACCCGATGAACACCGGGTCTTAGATAGATCAGTAATTTGGGATTTTTCATATTTTTATAGTTCAGACGTGACGGTAATCTTTCGCCATAAATGTCGATGGAATCGTCCGGCCATTTCAACGGCAGCGCATCATGAGGCAAAAAAGAGGTTGGAACGATGGCGAGATAACAGCCGCAAGTACCGACCGTGGTTACCAGAACAGGTTTCTTGGCGGCATCGAGGGTAACCACCACCAAAAGGCCTACGTTTTCTCCGGCGGTGAGATAAAAAGGAAACAGACTGAATGGCACCTTTGGGAAATGAACCCGATAAATCAAATTGGTATATTGTCCTTTTGAGGTGGTAAAGGTACGTTTCAGATAATAGATGACCGGATGTTCGGTGTCCACATAGATCTGTTCTTCTCCCAGATCGTCAAATCTTGCCGAAGGCCGACCGATACGGTTGTAGATGGACGCGCTGTTATGGATGAGAAAAACAGGCGTTTGTCGAAGGATAAGGGGGTCATTTAGGTCCTGACCCTGATAGAGTGTCTTGGTTTTTTCAAAGGGAATTTTTTGATGATATGCACATCCTGAGAGGATCAGAAACACGCCCAGCATGAATATTCGCATTGGTTTAATGAACATGACCTCATTTTCCTGCCGCCGGCAAGTTATTTAAAAGAATAGATCTATTAACGACAAAAAGCGACTTTTTTTCCTTAACCCAATATCATTTAAGCCCTATCATTGTAAAGCAGATCCAAGCAAAATGAGACTTTGAACATTTTTCAAAGGTTTCAACATCTGATTCATGCTTTATCGGAATGAATGAGAATCAAGATCAATTTTTGATAGACTCTTTGGAGCTATCTTGATATCAAATATGCGTTACCCAGAATTTAAAACGGTGTTTTTATATAACCCGGGAAAGGATTTTTAGAAAATGAGAAATGTAACCCTCACAATCGGAATGATGTTGTGTATCTTGGCTGCCGGAATTGGCTGGACCGGTGAAAAAAAACTAAAGGATAATCCAGTGTATGTCATTCAAACGACTCTCGGAGACATTGAAGTGGAACTGTTTCAGAACGAAACTCCAAAAACCGTCGCCAATTTTATCGGTCTGGCTGAAGGCACCAAGGAATTTGAAGATAGTAAGACCGGAAAAAAAGTTAAACGGCCCTATTATAACGGCCTGATTTTTCACAGAGTGATCAAAAATTTCATGATACAAGGCGGCTGCCCCCTGGGCAATGGACGGGGTGGACCAGGCTATACATTTGCCGATGAAATCGATGCCACAGCGTTGGGTCTCGATAAAATGAAAGCATTCGGTCCCCAAAAGGGACTTCATCGCTTTTTAATGATTCACAGCCAGGAAGAATATCAGCGAAACATTATGGCACCTTTATTTCGAGCGATGAATATCAAGTCGCAAGAAGAATTCGATCAAAGAAAAAAAGAGGTCGAGACCAGGCTCGACACGTTGACCCTCAAGGAGGCCTACGAAAATATGGGTTATGTCTATTCCGATAATGGATCAAAGCATCCCCCGGTTCGCGGCTCGCTGGCCATGGCCAACGCAGGTCCCAATACCAATGGATCACAGTTCTTTATCAACCTGGTAGATACGGATTGGCTTACCGGCAAACATACTGTTTTTGGAAAAGTGGTAAAGGGAATGGATGTGGTGGATAAGATCGGAGCGGTCAAAGTCGATTCAGGGCAAAAACCGGTTAAGGATGTGAAAATTATTTCCGTTCATCGAAAAACGTCTTCCTGATAAGTTGCTAAAGATTACATATCTTACTCGACATTTTTACTAATATACTGACTTTGAAATTGAAACAGCAAAAGTTGAAAGTGCCTAAAGTGATCTAAAATCAAGGAATTAGTTGACCAATTATATTTAAATGTCAGCGCGATAGCGCAACCTCAACTTTAGGCACTTTAGATCACTTCAAACTTTAGGCACTTTGTGAGAAGGATTATAAAACATTTGCATTGGTAAAGTTAAGGTCGAATATCTAATTTGCTTATTATGATAAGCGTTGCCTAAGGCTTATCCGGATTTGGAGAATTAAAATGGGATGTTCTCTCATGGACGGTAATGAAGCAATGGCGTGGGGGGCGGTTGCTTCAGGATGCCGTTTTTTTGCCGGGTATCCCATCACTCCGGCAACAACCATATTTAATACCATGCTTAAACTTTTGCCACCTTTGGGAGGCATCTGTCTTCAGGGTGAAGATGAAATCGCCTCCATCGGCTACTGTTTAGGGGCCTCCATGGGGGGCTTGAAAGCCATGACCGCCTCATCAGGCCCGGGAATCAGCCTGTATAGCGAGCATATTTCTTTTGCCATTGGAAGCGAAATTCCCATTGTCATTGTGGATGTCCAGCGGCTCGGGCCGTCTACCGGTTCGGCCACCCGAGGCGCAGACGGTGATATTCAGTTTTTACGCTGGGGCAACAGCGGAGGATTGCCTGTTATCGTGCTGGCCCCTATGGATGTTAAGGACTGCTATTTACTGACCATTAACGCCTTTAATCTTGCCGAAGAATTTAGGTGTCCGGTATTTATTGCTTCCAACAAAGAAATCGCCATGACCCGTGAAAATATAGATATGGATGCCGTTGATATACCTCAAATTATTAAACGTACCCCTCCCCCTGCCGGAAACCCGTTTATTCCTTTTGAAGTGCCTTTAGAAAATAAGGTTCCCTATTTTTTACCCATCGGCGGCGATGTGATCGTTCGTCAGACTTCTTCGACACACGGGTCCGAGGGATACATCACCACCGACTCCGATGAAATTGCCCGGATCCAGGACAGACTCAACACCAAGCTGACATCTGAAGTAAAAAGGTTCAGTTTTCACGAATCTTTTCTGGAAGAAGATGCGGACACACTTCTTTTAACATACGGGATTACCGCCCGGGCAGCCCTTGATGTATACCGGATGTGTAAAAATTCGGAGCGTCCTGTTTCGCTCCTTATTCTCAAAACCCTCTGGCCGGTGCCTGAAGAATTAATTAAGGAAACAGCAGAGCATGTTCAGCGGGTGGCGGTGGTGGAGATGAATCTCGGACAGTATGTTCGAGAAATAGAGCGGATTTTGCCGGATAAAACCATCGATTTTCTGGGTCAAATGGACGGGCGTCTGATATCCCCGCCCCAGATAGCTAAGGCTTTGGCTCATGAATAGTTTGTTGAACACAAGCAGGCCGCCGGTTTTCTGTCCGGGGTGCTCTCATGACCGGATCACCCAAACACTAGACCGAGCTTTTCAAAACATGGGCCTAAAGGCAGAAAAAATTGTTATTGTCACCGACATTGGATGTTCAGGACTTTTTGACACCTTTTTCAACACCCATGCATTTCACGGGCTTCACGGCAGGGCGCTGACTTATGCCACCGGTTTGAAAATGGCCCAACCCGATCTTAATGTTATCGTCACCATGGGAGACGGCGGTCTGGGTATCGGCGGTGCCCATGTTCTTTCTGCCTGTCGTCGGAATCTTGATGTGACGCTTTTGGTATTGAATAATTTCAATTTCGGGATGACCGGCGGACAGTTTTCGGTAACCACCCCATCGACCGCCCAGGTGGGGTCCGGTTTTTTAAACCGCTTGGAATTTCCTTTTGATATCTGCCGGATCGCAGCATCGGCAGGAGCTGCCTATGTCAGGCGCTGCTCCGGGTTTGCAAAAAATCTTTGCCAAGAGATAGAAAATGCCGTTCGTTTTGAGGGTTTTTCCGTTCTTGATATCTGGGGGATATGCCCGGGGCGCTATACCAAACGCAACAAACTCACCCCACGGATCATTGAAGAATCCCTCGCCAAAATGCCGCCGATCAAAAACCCGGTACCTGAAAATCAAAGAGAAGAATATGGGCGCCGTTACAGAGATCTGGCTGCAGGACAAAAACAGGTTTCACCGCCAAAGACAATGACGGCGCAATTCGACCCTATTGATCGAAAAAGAATGGAGGTGGTTATTCTGGGCAGCGCCGGTCAGCGGATCATCACTGCCGGTGAAATCTTGTGCCTGGCAGGGCTTACTGCCGGGTTTCAAACCACTCAGAAAAATGAGTACGATATCACCGTTCTTAGAGGACCTTCCATAACGGAGGTGATTTTGTCTCCACAAGCTATCGGTTACACGGGTATCGAACGACCGGATGTTGTTCTGGCGTTGAGTCAGGAAGGGGTGGATCGCCGGAAACGTCTTTTTGATTTGCTGGATAATTCAGTCCTGATCCTCCAAGCTCCCGGAGTTTTAATTCCATCCTGCAACGCCGAAATTCTTCAAACAAACTTTAAGTCACAAAAGATCAAATCCACTGACTGGGCCCTTGCGGCCTTAATTATGCTTGCCAAAATGAATCGGGTCATTCATCTTGAAATGCTTAAAACCGCCCTAAAATACAAATTCAAAAATAACATTCTGACCTCTTCTCTTGATATTATTGAACGCATTTAGATCGACTAAATTCTCAAGTTTCGCATTCCAATATTCCAACCTCCCCATGCAACTTTTTCCGGCCTGTTATGCTGTGTTCGCAATGCTGAAAATTAAAGGGAAAAACCCGAATTTCAACTATTACCCAAATTACATGTTGTGTAATAAATGTAACAACAATTGTGGTATTCGCTTCACAATTAGTTGTGATATTTTTTTAAAGTTAGAGTAACTACTTGAAATTTAAGGAAGCAAATTAATTATTTGATTTTGCATGATATTTGCATAGCTTCTCTATACAGAAAAACTCAGAACGTTAACCTCTTTTGTTACATCGATTCTATACGAGTTCCTTTACGAGTTCCTTTTATTCTTTTCTGAGAATTCCGTAAAGATTGATCTGTGTAGCTTTTAATATATAAGTGTTATCAGGATACGTATTGTGAAAAAGAACATATTAGTTGCAGTGCTGCTAATTATATATATTTTCGGATTTATAATTATCCCGACAGTTTTTGCTACTAATGAGGGATTTCCAACATTCTCCGTCCCAGAGCCTGCCTCCTTGTTCCTATTGGGAGTTGGTTTGGTTGGTCTTGCAGGATTTGGACGCAAAAAAATTAAAAAATAGCTGACATTGAACACTCCTTTGACTCAAAATAAAGATAGGCGTTCGGGTATTGATCGACGTCAATTTTCGTATTATGCCCATATTCCAGAACGACGATCTGGAAAAGAAAGGAGAAATGGGTTCGATAGAAGACTAAAACTGAGTAAATCAAAATAATAAAAAAGACTTCAAACTGGCAGGGTCAAATATGGCTCTGCCTTTTTAGTTTTAGGGACTTATCACCAGCAAAACAAATCCACCTTGACACTACCCTTCCATTTATTTATATCTTTTGTTTTTATTTCGAATATAATGCTGATTACAGGTTAGGGTCCATCTATAACTGAGGGTTTTTGTTCAAGATCCCCCGCTGGAAATAACGGGATAAAAAGGCCTGCGAAAAAAAATAACCACCCCGTTAAAGTACCGGGACAAGCCGGTATATAATTGATATTCCAAGGATTATTTTTTTCGCAGAACAAAGAGATTGGATAAAAAGACCATTTATGGATGGACACTGGTTAGGATCATTTGCCCATGCCCCTAAAAAACACAAAAGAATTTATCAAAAAACTTGAATCCGAGGGTGAGCTGAAAAGGATCTCTAAAGAAGTGGATCCTGTTTTGGAAGTAACTGAAATTGCCGATCGGATCAGTAAAACCCATGGCCCGGCACTGCTTTTTGAAAAGGTCAAAGGCTCTGTGTTTCCACTGATAATCAATGCCTTCGGCAGTTTTCGACGTATGGAGATGGCTCTGGGATGTGATTCATTTGACGATATCGGCCGGCGCATCGAATCACTCATAAAAATGAAACCCCCGGGCAGTTTCACCCAAAAAATTAAAATGCTCCTCGATCTCAAAACCCTGTCGGGGGTTACACCGAAAAAAGTGAAACGGGCGCCATGCCAGCAGCTGGTCTATGACCGAAAAGGCCCCCTTTTGGACTTGCTTCCCATACTCACCTGCTGGCCTAAAGACGGCGGACCGTTTATCACGCTTCCCATTGTCATCACCAAAGATCCGGATACCGGCATTCAGAATATGGGCATGTACCGCATGCACAAATATGATCATGCGACCACCGGCATGCACTGGCAGTACAATAAAGACGGAAACCGACACTTTGATAAATACAAATCGCGGGGAAAGCGCATGGAAGTGGCGGTGGCCCTCGGTGGATCACCTCTGGTGACCTATGCGGCAACAGCGCCACTGCCCCCTGATATCGACGAGTTGTTACTGGCCGGTTTTATCGGATCAAAACCCATAGAAATCACCCGGGGCAAAACTATTGATATCTTTGTTCCGGCAGAATCTGATTTTGTCATTGAAGGATATGTGGATCCGAACGAGGATCGTGTCGAAGGTCCTTTTGGAGATCATACCGGGTTCTATTCTCCTGCGGACCTTTATCCGGTATTCCATGTCACATGCATAACCTCTCGAAATGACGCGGTTTATCCGGCAACCATCGTTGGAAAGCCTCCCATGGAAGACTGCTACATGGCCAAGGCTACGGAAAGGATTTTTCTGCCGGCAATAAAAATGATCATTCCGGAAATTGTGGATATGGAGCTTCCCATGGAGGGCGTATTTCACAACTGTGCCCTGATCGCCATCGACAAGAAATTTCCCGGTCAGGCCAAGAAGGTCATCAGCGCGCTCTGGGGGCTTGGACAGATGGCATCCACCAAATATATTGCCGTATTTGACAAAGATATCGATCTAAAGGATTCACGGACAGTGGTCTGGAAACTTTTAAATAACGTCGACCCCAAAAGGGATCTATTGCTATCGGAAGGCCCCTTGGATGCACTGGACCATTCAGCACCGTATTCTAATTTTGGCGGAAAAATGGGCATAGATGCCACGCGGAAAACCCGTGAAGAAGGCATGGGAAGAGAATGGCCCGAAGAGATCAAAATGGCTGAAGAAATCATAGAAAAAGTTAGCAGCCGTTGGAAGGAATATGGATTTTAAAAAATTTTCCGAACTGATTATGATCGAACAGACCCTTTTTGCGCTTCCTTTTGCATTCCTGGGGGTACTTTTCGCCGGGGGGGGAACTGTTGGAACCTGGTTCTGGGTGATGGTTGCAATGGCAGCGGCCAGAACCGCCGGTATGTCATTTAATCGGGTTATCGATGCCGGCATCGATGCAAAAAATCCACGCACCAGTGATCGCTTGATCCCGAAAGGGGATGTTCAGCCGAACACGGTTTGGGTGACGGCGGTGATTTCCTCGCTGGTGCTTATCGGCGCATCATTCATGCTGAACAGACTCTGTTTTTATCTGTCGTTTCCGGCGGTTTTTATGCTGTTTACCTATTCCTACTTTAAACGCTTCAGTGCGTCATCTCATTTTTATCTGGGGTTGGTGGAAGCTGCCGCCCCCATCGGCGGATATCTTGCCGTGACCGGAGAATTTACGCAAGTGCCCTTTGTTCTGGGGCTGGTTATTTTTACCTGGATCGCCGGACTCGATATTGTGTATGCAATACAGGACATGGAATTCGATGCCAAAGAAAATCTTCATTCCATACCGGTTCGGGTGGGAAAGAAAAAGGCGCTTTTCATCTCCACCGCCTGCTATATGGTTTCCATTAGTGCTATGGTATATGCGGGTGTGTTAACCCACAAAAATGTTTTTTACTGGACTGCGGTGGTCTCCGTTGGAATGATATTTTTATATCAGCAGCGAATGGCCAGGAGCCGCAACATCAGGTTAGCAGTAAAACATTTTTTTAAAGTCAATATGTATATATCGCCGATACTTTTTATTGGAACATTTACGGATGTGTTTTTTCTGCAAGGATGGCATCTATTCTTTTAATTTTGGGAACAATACATAATAACAGGAGTCTTTTAATAAAATGATCGTTGTTGCAATTTCAGGCGCGAGCGGGCCGGTGATGGGGATTCGTTTAATAGAAGAACTCCTCAATTCAAAAGAACGGGTGGCCGCTATCGTTTCACAACCGGCCGGACAGATCATCGAATATGAAATGTTGTTTGGAAAAACACCTTTTTCATCTTTGAACGCACTGCTTGAAAAGCGCGGCATTGCAAACAACATTGATCTTTTGAGCGAGTACAAAAATAATGACTTTTTTGCACCGGTGGCCAGCGGATCTGCTGAATTTGAAGCAATGGTCGTGATGCCCTGCTCCATGAAAACACTGTCGGCCATTGTTCATGGATATGCCGATTCATTGATGACCCGGGCATGTGATGTGGCTTTAAAAGAAAAGCGAAGATGTATTATTGTACCCAGGGAAACACCGCTCAGTGTCATTCACACTGAAAATTTACACAAGGCGGCGCTGGCCGGAATAGACATCGTTCCGCCGGTACCCGGATTTTACACGCGGCCCGAATCCCTTGATGATGTCATTGATTTTGTTGTGGGCAAAGTGTTGAACCTTTTGGGCAGAAAGCACAATCTGTTTGAAAGCTGGGGAAAGAAGAACAAATAAATGGCGTTTCCGAATAACATACACAACAAAAAGCTTCGCAATATCGCTGAAAAGGTCTACAGTGATGTTCCGGTGACCAAAGAAGATGCGCTCTTCATGCTCAAAACAAATGATATCCTGGATCTTGGCGCCATTGCCAACCATATCAAGACCAAATTGCACAAAAACATCGCGTACTACGGCGTTAACATGAATCTGAATTACACCAATATTTGCGAACTGAGATGCCCGCTATGCGCTTACTCCTGTGATGAAAACGATGAAAATGCGTTTTTACTTTCTTTTGACGACATCAAAAAAAAAATACGTCGTGCGGTTTCTACAGGGATCGACGAAGTTCACATCGTGGGCGGACTCCATCCAAAACTGACACTGGATTATTTCGAAAAGATGATACGGCTCATTAAAGGAATAAAACCGGATATGCACATTGTTGCATTTACTGCCGTTGAATATGATTACTTTGCCAAAATAAACAACGTTTCTTTAGAAGAAGTGTTTCGGCGGCTCATGGATGCCGGTGTCGAAGCACTTCCCGGCGGCGGCGCCGAAATCTTTTCTCCCCATGTTCGGGATATCATCGCACCCAAAAAAATATCCGGCACAAAATGGTTGTCCGTCATGCAAACGGCCCACAAAATGGGCCTTAAAACCAATGCAACCCTTCTGTACAATCATATCGAAAAACCAGAAGATATTGTCGATCACCTGTCGCGGATTCGTAATCTTCAGGATAAAACCGGCGGCTTTAAAACCTTTGTCCCTTTACAGTTTCACGGAGAAAATACGAACATCGACGTAAAACGACCTACAACCGGCTACGATGATATCAGGATCTATGCCACCAGTCGCATTTTCCTTCACAATGTACCTCATTTAAAGGCGCTGTGGATGTATGTTGGAGAAAAAATGGCCCAGGTGCTCCTCAGGTTCGGCGTCGATGATATCGGTGCCACCTATCACAATGAAAAAGTGGTCCATGCGGCCGGTGCACAGACCCCCGATTTTGGCTCTGAATCGTTTTTAAGAAGACTGATCCACAAGGCTCAACTTTTGCCTGAACGAACAACCGCCAGTTACCGAACGGTTCCAGATTATCCAAAAGAGGCAGCGAGATGAAGCTGGGCTATATCGACTATCTCAACTGCTATCCGTTTTATTTTCGCATGTTCGAAAAACAAGCCGTCAATGGGATCCGTATCTATCCGGGATACCCGTGTATGCTCAACAGAATGATGACGGACCGGCAGCTCGACATGAGCCCCATTTCCTCTGCAACCTGTGGAGAAATTGCCGAAGATGTAATGGTACTACCGCAATTTTGTTTAAGTTCGGTGGGGTATGTCGGTTCGGTGATTTTGGTGAGCAAAATACCCATTGAAGATCTGAATCAAAAAAGAATAGGAATTACCAGTGCTTCACATACGTCTGAAGTACTTCTAAAAGTTCTTCTCAAACATTTTTATAATTTGGAACCGGTTTATATACCGACCCAACCCAGACCCGTCCTCAAAGATATGGATGCAGCTCTGGTCATCGGAAACGACGCCATGGCCATATCTTCCGAACCGATCCCCTATATTTATGATCTCGGAGATTTGTGGCTGAGAAAAACCGGTTTTCCCGTGGTATTTGCCGTGTTTGCCGTAAGAAAAAATGTGGTTGAAAAATATTCGTCCCAGATAAAATCTGTTGTTTCTTCTTATCACCGATCACTCGACTGTCTTGAAAAAGAAAAAGAAGAGGTCGTTTCAAAAGCAAGGGCAAAATATCCGGATATCATTTACGATATAAACAGTTATTTTGATCTGTTACAGTTTAAATTCGATGATAAATTAAAAAACGCCCTGATGTTTTACTATACCCTGGCAGGAGAGATAGGCCTGCTCAAAAAGGTGACAAGGCTGAACTATTTGGATAAATAAAGCTTGACGGCATCGTAAAAAGTCCAATTTCTGCGTTGAGCCTCATTCCACGAAATTCACGACGCCTTTTTATCCTGCGGATGTTATGCGGGAGAACTTGAATTTTTTATTTTGCCGTCTCAATGTTGACTTATTACAAGTTCATCGAGCTTTAATATTTATCCAGGGAATACATGCGGTCATGGAAGATATGAACAAAAGTAGCACCCTTTATTATAAGATTTGCGAAGGTGACCGGATAACCCCTGAAGAAGCACTTGAACTCTTCTCCTGGGACATCATCGATCTGGGAAACGCCGGAGATATGCGCCGAAAATCAGCATTTCCCAAAGAAACGGTGGGGTTCATTATTGACCGGATTATCAATTTCACCAATATCTGTGAAGCGGCATGTACGTTTTGTGCATTTCATGCCCGGGCCAATCTTATTGAGCCTTATGAAGTGACCATGGACGATATTTATCTGAAAATCGAAGAACTTGTGGTTGCCGGGGGCACCCAGGTCATGCTCCAGGGCGGACTTCATCCCGACTATACCTTGAACACGTATATCGACATGGTCACATCAGTAAAAAAACGCTTTCCGGACATCTGGCTCCACTCTTTTTCTCCTTCAGAAATCGTTCATATTTCCCGAAAAAGTTCGGTGCCCATAGATGATGTGGTAAAAGCGCTCAAATCGGCCGGTCTCGATTCTGTGCCCGGGGCGTCCGATCTGTTGGTGGACAGGATCCGCACCAAAGTCAGCCCGAAAAAAATCACGGTGGATGAATGGCGCGCGGTCATGCGGGCGCTTAACCGGAACGACATGATGTCGTCGGCAACCATGACGTATGGAATGGGAGAGACCCATGAAGAAAAGACCGCCCACTTAAAGGTCATCCGGGATATCCAGGATGAAACCGGAATTTTGCAGGCTTTTATTCCCTGGTCTTTTTCACCGGCAAACACGCGCATGGAAAATACGCTTCCGGCGACAGGAATCGATTATCTTAAAATACTGGCCATTTCACGGATATTTCTCGACAATATCACCCATATTCAGGCTGGATGGCTCACCGAGGGTCTGAAACTTGCTCAAGTTGCCCTGACAATGGGGGCAAACGATATGGGCGGGGTGCTCATGGAAGAGGTCGTGGTAAAGGCCACCGGGATAAAAACCAAAACCAACGACACGGAGCTTATCCATATCATTCGAAATGCCGGAAAAATTCCTGTTCAGAGGGATTCTCGCTATCAGGCGATAAAGGAGTATGTATGACACATCTTGATATCGCCTTTTCAACATGCCCGAACGATACCTTTATTTTTCACGCCATGCTTCATGACTGTATTGATACAAAAGATCTTCATTTTGCTGCCCATATGCACGATGTGGAAGCATTAAATAAAAAGGCTTTTTCCAAAACATTCCATGTCTCTAAACTCTCCTTTTATGCCTATCTTCAACTCAGACAATTCTATGAAATCCTCGATGCAGGATCCGCCTTGGGGTTTGGATGCGGACCGTTGCTTGTGGGAAGATCAGCGGATCTTAATTTTTCAAAAGCAAAAATTGCCGTGCCCGGAGAATACACCACGGCATATCTTCTCATGAGGTTGTGGAATCCTTCAATACAAAATGTCGAAGTCACCCGGTTTGACAATATTTTAGAAGGGGTCCAAATCGGAAAATACGATGCCGGACTCATCATTCACGAAGGCCGGTTCATCTATCCGGAGTATGACTGCATCGAGATCATCGATCTTGGCAAATGGTGGGAAGACGAAACATCGCTTCCCATCCCACTGGGATGTATTGCCGTCAGAAAAGATCCTCCTTTTATCGATTATAAACAGGATATTGAATCTGTTTTACGCCATTCGGTATCATATGCTTTCAATAACAGGAATGCATCCAGAGAGTTTGTAAAACAGCATGCCCAGGAAATGGATGATGAGGTGATAGACGGGCACATTGACCTGTATGTCAATAATTTTACCCTATCGTTAGGGGATACAGGGAGAGAAGCCGTTCAGGCCCTTGAGGAGATGGCGCGTTGGAAACAGATATTGTAACGGCCATTGTCATGGCCACCATGCTCGAGGCAAAGCCGTTTGTCCTGGGGATGTCCTTACGGCAGACCCGGAAAATTCCTTTCCGATTGTTTCAAAATAACGGGACGTTATTAATTATTTCAGGCATCGGCAAAGCCAATGCCGCCATGGCGACGGCATATAGCTGTCTGAAATTCAAGCCGGCCTGTATCTGTAATTTGGGCGCAGCAGGCGCCACGCGTTCCGGATATGATCTCGGGGAGATCTTTCATATTCAGAAAATTGTCGAACCTGATCGGCCCGATCTGAAAACCGGGAAACCATGTGTTCACAAACCGGATTTACTGGCAGGATTCAAAATCACGACACTGGCTACCAGCGATCGGGCGGTTCTCGATCCTAAAGAACGAAAAGTGATTTCCATAAATGCCGATCTGATTGATATGGAAGGCGCTTCGGTGGTTCAGGCATGCAGAACATTTAAGAAAGATTGTTATCTATTCAAATTCGTCAGTGATACGCCGGATCATACGCGAGATCAGGATATTGTGGATCATATTCGGCGTTATCGTGAAAGATTTTACGAATTTTTTTCAGATTCCGTAAGGCCGATGTTGCCTGCCGTCTCCGCGTTTTCCCACATGGCTAAGTCACTGAAATGATAAAGCCGATCCGCCAATATCGTCATACGAAAAAGTATACCCGGCAGACAGCTCAAGTGACAGATCTTCCGGCAGCATTTGTCGGTGATGACCCTTCCGACTGCATTGTCTCGTCCACAACAAAAATACCGTCATCTTTTAAGCCGGCCAGTTCGTTTAAAGCCTCACGAATTTCCGTTGCCCCTCTGTCTCTTACAAGTTTCACAGCATCGAACGCCTTCCTGGCCGCAGCAAGAGAAAATCGTCCGGCTGTCTTTTCGAGATAGGCAGACACAAAGCCTTTTACAGCTTGCCAACTGTCGCGACGCGACTGATTTTCAAGGGGGGAAAGTGTGTCCAGATCTCTAAGAACACGAGAATGAAATCGGTTTGTCCGACGTTTCATGAGCAGGGTGGACCACAAAAAGAATACAATCAAAGCAGCGACACCTCCGGTACCCAAAAGCATGTGCAGGTCCATGCCTCCCAGAATACCGGAGATCATAAGACCGAAAGTCGCACTTGCGCCAAGAAGAAAACTCACCAAAAAGCCGATAAAGGTGTGTTTCCATTGAAATTTTCGCAATCTGCGACGGTAGTTCATCAAGGCTTCCAGGAAATGGCCCAGGCGTTCGCCATGGGTTTCGACAAAGGTGGCCAGGTGATCGAGACGATATCTCGGGGCTTTAAGGATGGCCCGTTTCAATTCCTCGCGCTGATTTTCAAGATGACCTAAAAAACTCATATCCCCTCCGGATCGTTTCCCTGCACGCAGCATGGCCCGGGGAGAGTAAGTAAGACAGATGGGGGGGATGTCTTTGCGACCGGTGATCTGAGATAGATTCCAACACAACGTTCCATAGACCTGCAAAAGATCGGCAAAGGAGGCACATTCATCAATTCGGTTCAACACAAAAAGCAGACGATCTTCAAAGGTACGGGTCGGCAGGGTTTCACGAATGCTGATATATGATTCACGCACCGTTCCTGCCTTATGGGGATCAAAAACCACCAGAACCAGATCGGCAATTTGTGCCAATTCACCGATGACTTCCTGATAGTCATACCCGCGGTCCCGTTCGGTGATGCTGTCCAGCATTCCCGGGGTATCAATGATGGCAAGGGTTTCTAAAAAAGGCGCATTTACTTTTTTCAGGCGAAAGTGAGAGGCAAATCGCTGTCCGTGTTTTCTCAGTGTTTCAAAGGGATATTCCGGATCATGGAGCAAAAATTTCCCATCCCGTTCTTCAACAACGCAAACGTTTTCTGCACAAGACCCAGCGTCGTCATGGGTGATGACGGTAAAGGAATCGTCGGTAGGCGCCTGGCCGGTTGCTTGAATATCCGCGCCAAGGAATTCATTGATAAGGGTCGATTTGCCGGAAGAATAGTTCCCTAAAACAAGGACCATTGGCCGCCATTTAATGTTGGTTTCCAAAGGAACATCACTATAACCGTAATGGAGCGCTGCAGGGGAGAGGTAGTCTGATACCATTTTCACCAGTTCGGTTCGAAGCGAATTCATGTAATTCTGACGATACATTTTTATCTCCAGCTTAGTCGTCTATATTGCATTATTAGTTGTCGGGTGCCGTCAATTTTCTTCTCTTCATCCACCACCGAAGACCTAACAATGTCAGCGCCCATCCTAAAAAAATGCTGTCGTCAATTTTTCCCATAATGAAATCCGGCATGAAAAAGTAAACAGTCGCACCAAAAAGAAAGCTGATGAACAAGGCCGTCGGATAACGCATCCAGGTAAAGATTCTAAAGAAAACCAAAAACAGCAACGTCCAGAAAAGGTAGAATACCGTGGTGGCAGTAACCCGGTACTTTACGGGAATACTTTCCGATATTTTTGATAAAAAAATGTCCAACTTTTTTCTCGGCCTGTGGAGTCGATGGTGGAGGACCCCTTGCACTGTTATTTTTTCATCGATGTGAAATCCTGCCGGTATCAGAAAATCGAGGGTTAACGGGAATCCCTGCTCATGGAGAAGGTCGTTGGTTTGGCGAAAAGGAAGAGACAATATCTTTCGAAATCCCAGATAAAAGACACTGATGATGGCTATCAAAGACACCAAAGAGAGCACTGCCCAGAGAATTTTAGCCCGTATAACCATCTATGAGCCCTGACCTTTAGAGATAAACATATAGATACATTTATTTTTTAATGCTGCCTTGATCCAAAGCTACCAGAGGCGATCCAAGGTGTCAACCGACACTTTTTGGTCCGGCTGAAAAATGACGGCAATATAGATATTGATTTTATCAATCATAATCAGTCCAAATATTCATATTATCAATTTTACTTATTCTTAGTCATTATATTATAGATTTATCTCTCTAAAATAAATGGGAATTCAGCAATTAATGCACCGTCAAGCGGCGAAAACAATTAACCATCGGAAAGAAGAAGGAATATTTGCCCTGCTATATTCTTTTCTGCCTCCTGTAATCTACCGCTTAATCCGAGTTCTGCTCAGTCTCATTTTTTTGTGGTCCGGCATTTCGAAGCTGATGGATCCCAGGAATTTTACAGTAATTATAGATGCATATGGTTTAATACCAGAGGGTTGGGTTCTGCCGCTGGCCATCTTCCTGCCCTTGCTTGAAATCATCTTCGGGATTGGTCTGTTATTGGATATCAGAGGATCTTTGGCCGGCATTACGAGCCTTTTAATGCTGTTCGTGGCGATCCTTGGCTATGGTATCTGGCTGGGGCTGGATGTGGACTGCGGCTGTTTCGGGCCGAAAGATCCCGAGGCCGAGGCTTTTCACAGTTTGCGCCCGGCGCTCTATCGGGATTTTGTAATGATTGCAGGCGTTGTTTATTTGTATGTTTGGCGATATTACCGGTCGATTAAACCGGTTCGATTGAAGCCCTTTTTCAACAGTTTATTCCACAGAGGAGGTATTATTGATGAACATGATTAAAAAGATTCTCACGTTCACTGCTTTAGGATTACTTGTGGTATGTCTGTCGACGCCCGCAATGGCCAAAAACAAATTTAAAAAGGAACTTGAAAAGGAACAAGGTGCCGTAAAACTGGTTCGCGAAGTGCAGCGCGGTGGCTATGATGTGGTTACAACAAAAGAACTCAAGCAATGGATCGACGCCGGCAAGGACATGCTGATCATCGACACCATGCCTTATGCAGCCAGTTACAAAAAGGGTCACGTTCCCGGTGCCAAGCAGTTTCTGTTTCCGATTCCGGATATGCAAACCTGGGATACCAAAGAAACCAACGGTAAGTCCAAAGAAGACTTTGAAGCCCTGCTTGGCCCGGACAAAAATAAAACCATCGTTATTTACTGTGGATTTGTCAAATGTACCCGCAGCCACAACGGTGCTGCCTGGGCCGTCAGGCTTGGCTACAAAAATGTTTACCGCTATCCCGGGGGAATTTTCGCTTGGAAAGGCGCCGACTATCCAATGGAAAAAGTAAAATAAAGATTTATCTTCGAATTGAGCTACACCGCTCAATTCGAAGATATTCGTTCGTTGTTTTTGTTGTTTTCAAACAAATTCCGAGCCGATCAGAATACAAGAAACATTATTTCTCAATTTCTCATGATCCGATTAAATAAAGACAATAAGTTGTTGGATCATCGTTGCGAAACGCTGATTAACAAAATCCGGCAGCGCACAGAGAACCTGTTCATGACGGGCCAACTGATGTGTTCCGAAGCGGTATTGACGGTATTGAATCAAGGTCTCAAGGGAGGATTAGCGCCGGAAATCGCTGTTCGAATTACGTCCGGTCTGCCGGAGGGATTTGGGGGAAGCGGCTGCACCTGTGGGGCATTAAGTGCCGGTGTTATTGCCCTTGGATTGTTCCTGGGCCGAAACGGTCCCGGCATCCTGAACAACCGAACGGTTTACACCGCTTCCAGAGAACTCCACCAACAGTTCAAAAAGAAGTTCGGTTCCACCTGCTGCCGGGTACTGACAAAAAATATCGACGTCGGTACGAAGCACCACTTTAGGTTTTGTGCCCGGCATGCCGGAGAAGTTTCTGAGCAGACCGCACGTCTTGTTCTTAACCATGAACCGGAACGACTTGAACTGGCGGATTGGACCTATTTGAATCAAATAGATTCCAAAATGAGCGCAAGGATCAAACAGTTCACAAACGCACTTCGATCATAATTAAACGAGGGGTCGGGGAGTTTTTCTAAATAGTCGCTCCATGGATCTATAAGAAAAATTCCTTGAGGGCTCAATTAAACGAGTGTTCCTAAATCAGTCCGTTTGCACCTTCAAAACCGACAACGCATCCTTTCAGCGAAAAAACCTTGACCTGCATGCTTAATGATAAGAATAATAAGGACGATCCAAATAATAAATTAGGAGCATACAGGCAATGAAACTTAACGTGTTTAAAAAACCGACCCTGCTGAGCCTTTCAAAAACCTGTGGTTGAGCCGCAAAAATCGACCCGGTCGGGCTTGGCAGTTTGTTGGCGAATCTTCCTAAGAATATAGATCCGAACTTGTTGGTGGGCTATGAAACCAGTGATGATGCCGGCGTTTATCGATTAACCGATGATCTGGCCATCATTATAACGGCCGACTTTATAACACCGCCGGTGAACGACCCGTATATTTACGGTCAAATAGCGGCAGCCAATGCCATCAGCGATGTCTACGCCATGGGTGGACAACCCGTCGCATGTCTCAACCTGGTCAGTTTTCCCTCTAATAAGCTGCCTCCGGAGGTCCTTCATCAAATCGTGGCCGGTGCTTTGAGTAAGATTACCGAAGCCGGTGCTGTATTGGCGGGCGGGCATAGTGTGGAAGACGATGAACCCAAATTCGGTCTGGCAGTCACCGGTATCGTACATCCGGACAAATTCTGGACCAACAAAGGCGCTCAACCCGGAGATGTGCTGATTCTGACCAAGCCCCTGGGAAGCGGCGTTTTGTTTAACGCCAATTTAAAAAAATGGGTCTCCAAAGCGGCCATGGAGGCCTGCTTGTCAATCCTTATAACGCTCAATCGAACCGCTGCCGAGGTGATGTCCGATTTTGATATCCATGCCGCAACGGATGTCACCGGATTCGGATTGGCCGGGCACGGGTTTGAAATGGCCAGGGCAGCCGGAGTGTGTCTAAAAATCAGTATCAAAGATTTGCCGATCATGGACGAAGCGCTAAAGGTGTATGAAAAAGGAATGACCACCGGCGTAAATGCTTACAATCGGAAGATGGTGGAACAATATTTGCGGCTTGAAACCGATTTGCCCTCCTGGCACGAAGAAATCGTATTTGACCCACAAACCAACGGTGGTTTGCTTGTTGCGGTGACAAAGAGCCAGGGAGAAAGTCTCGTCAACGCTTTGCATGCCAAGGGAGTGACGGCTGCCAGTATTATCGGCAGTGTTCATGAGCTTAAAGCCCAGATTCATCTGAAACTCAGGTAAATTGATTTCGACGATTCATACCATTTAAACTACAGTTGCTCTATTTTTTCAGCGACAATTTTTGGCAAAGGAATTGCCTTCCAGGAATGATCGATGGCAACGAAGGTCACGGTTCCCTCTGCCAGCAACCGAGTGTCCGGCGGGCGGTAAAAGTGAAACTGAAAGACGATGGCTTTTTCTTTGATTTCTTTTATAGACGTATGCATTTCAAGTAAATCGCCATAGTAGGCCGGGGCTAAAAAATGGCAATTGGCAGCTACTTTGGGCATGCCGTATTTTTCTTTTTTGTTACGAAAGAAGGTTTCAGGAGGTAGGTCGATATACCGAAGAAATTCCTCAATCCCCTCATGGAAATAGCGAAAATAAGCGACAAAATAAACAACACCATACGGATCCGTATCACCGAAGCGAACCGGTATTTTGGTTTTATGAATGAGCATGTTATACCTCCTGCGGGTGATGAAATAACTATTTCCTTGATAAACGTATTGAGTGTCCTTAAACTAAAGGGATTATGATGCGATTTTTTAAATGTTTTTTTCCGGTTTGCTTTTTTATTATTATCGGCTTCAGCCAAACGACGATAGCTACTGAAAACATCGACGTCGATTTGGTCAAATTGAAAACCGACGACGGCGTAAGGCTGACCGGTATTTTACGCCGGCCCCGTATGGCCAGAGCAAAAGCCTGTGTGGTGTTGATCCACGGTTACAGCGGCAACTTTTATTCAGGCATCATGGACTTTCTCCCTAAAGCCATGGCAGATAGAGGATTTGCCACTTTGGCGCTCAACATGCGTGATCATGATCGGGGCCCTAAAAAAAACAGGTTTGAAGAAAACCGTTATGATATTGCGACAGCCATCGATAAAATGGATCAACTGGGTTATCATTCTATATTCCTTCACGGGCACAGTATGGGGTCCAACCGGGTGCTATATTACATTGCAGCCACCCGGGACGTAAGAATTAAAGGCATACTTCTAACCGGTCCCCCGGGCAATCTTTTCGAGTGGAATATCAGTGTATTCGGGCCTGAAACGGCACACAGCATCCTTGGTCAGGCACAGGACCTGGTGGCAAAAGGTAAAGGAGATCAATGGATGCTGATCGATCTGGGACCTTTGGGCAAAGCGCTTTATACCGCCAACCATGTTGTCAGCCTCAGGGGCCCGAAAACCGTATCCGATCCCTACAAAAACATTTCCCGTATTTTTCAACCCATACTCATTGTTCACGGCCTTGCTGATCGCCTGGCCAATCCCGATGTCGCCGATCGCCTCCGAAGCAGTGCAACGCCTAAGACAAATGTTACGGTTGTCAAAATTCCAGGTGCCAACCACCGGTTCAGTCATCACCAAAAAAAACTTGTAAGCGTTGTAACCCGATGGATGCTTGATCGTCTGAGTCACTAGTGCGCACTAACATAACTTTTTAAGGTCGCTGATAAGATTTTTAATTTCTGATCTGTTTAATTTAAGTTTAACTTTTCCTCCACCGGGATGTGCAAGGTTCAACGTACAACCGTCGTTGTTTTTTATTATCGCCCATTTTTGTCCCTTTGGAAATACAAGAGATTTGTCCAGCCAGTCGTCGGGATCGAACTCAGCAATCTGAATCAGAACACCAAAAGCATCTTTGGGATGAATGAAGATCTCCTTCCAAAAGTCGCCGTATTCGTTATACCCGAAATAAGGAACATTATGATTTTCAAGTTTTCGAATCGCATGTTGAATATCCGGCGTTTGCAGGGAGATATGATGAAGGCCCCCATTTTTATTTTTCTTTAAGAACTTTGACAAAAACGTTTTATCCTCAATGGGGGTTATAAGCTCGAGGCGTGAAAGATCACCAAATGAAAAAATTTGCCAATGATACTTCATATCATTATTTCGTTCACCAGCACCTGGAACCGCCCCAAGTATGTCTTTAAAAAAATGGAGCGCTTTAGGATAATCTTTCACCGCAATTGAAATATGATCGATCCTTGAAATCATGTTATATTTTTAAATAGATTAAGAAATCTCCTTTAGGCTGTTGCGAACTTGTGCATAAATGCCCGGGGCCATAACCAGGAGGCGATCATTGATCTTTTGGCCGTCCAGATATTCATTGATAAAAAAATTGCTGCCATCTAACTTGCAGATCTTTCCGCCTGCCGCCTCAAGAATAATGCCGGCTGCAGCAAGATCCTGATACGATTCATTCGCAATTACAGCCGCTTCGGCACGGCCCATTGCAACATAACAAATGTGAGCACCGGTGCACCCCAAATCACGGATTTTTCCCGGAAATGTTGAACGATAACGTTGATGAAATCGTGAATACGTAAAAAGAAGGCTCTCATCATTAATATTTTTCTTTCTTGAAACACGAATTTCCTTATCTCCCCAGAAGGCTTTTCGATCCGCCCGAGCGTGAAAAAGATCGCCGGTTGCCGGCATATAAAATGCCCCGAAAATAGGCCAGAAATTTTCTATCAATGCAAGGGAAATGCCCCAAATCGGAATTCCAGCCTGAAAATTGGCCACCCCGTCTAATGGATCGTAAATCCAGATATACCGCTTTCCATCATGGGTGTAATCTTTGTTCTCCGGGTTGTTTTTAAATACCTGATGTTCAGGAAAATGGTTGTCAAGTTGATCCTGAAAAAAATTCATTAAATGGGAGTCCGCCTCGGTCACAAGCGCTTCATCAAATTTGATATGACGATCCCCCTTACCATAATAGGAAAGTGCTTCTTCCCCTGAACGTCGAATCACATCCATTGCGAACTGGGTTAACTCTTCAATCCCATGATGTTTTATTCCGGCCATATTGCCCCCTTGTTTGGTCGTATCTGTGGGTCGAACCTTATTATGGATGGCAATATATGCTTTAAAATTCTCCCAGCCCTCTTGTAAATGTAAATGCGGCAGGTTCTTTGACCAATTTTTGGGATGCCTGTTTGATATTGCCGCCCAGAGCTGAAAAGGGGAGTGATACAACAAAGACGGCACAACCCAGAACGGTTGCGACAATACCCAACGGTCTGGCAAGAATAAGATCAGCGGTCATAAGGGCACCGCTGTTTTCCTTATCTACCGTCTGTCCCGCTGCAAGGGCCGATGTTCCGAATGGGATAAAAACAAGGGTCATAATGAGCAATAACACCATGGATTGTTTTCTGATTTTATTCATTTTTTCCTCCTTTAGGTTTGCTTGTTATCTGTTGCGTTGTCTTTTTTTTGAAGTCGATGCCGGAAACGTTCCGGTAAGGACCGTTTCCGGCATAATATTTTGTTTTTTCGGGGTTGAATATGCAAGCGTTTTAATAAGTCAAGATCCTTACAACAGGGTTGTTTATGACTAATCTATAGATGGTTGAAAAACATTTTTATTAAGGCTATAGTATTCAACTAAGCTAAGCGTTTCAAATTTTTGAAATGATTAATTTAACAATATTTTTAAGGTATTCTGACATTTGAATTTCAATAATTTGAAACCCTGCGGGATTTCCAATTTCACCGCATCTGCTGCGTCAGATGCTATTCCGCATAGACAACAATAGCGAAACAGCATCTTCCCCCGCAGGGCGGGATTTCGCTAAGCTCAACTTGCTTATCTGCCTGCCCTGTGAAATGCGAAGCCTATTTCTCTGGGGCGGCAAACTTGAAAATCGCTCAACTTAGGTTCAAAAGAAAATATTTAAGAAAAATCTAATTTTCACAGACAGTTTGCATATTACAGATTAGAAAAAAGCGGATGAAGTGTCAAGCAAAAAGCCTTCATCTCACATTGGTTTTGCTGCTAATCAACGGAATTCGAACGGACATAAAGAAATGACAACGGCATCATCATGTATAGAAGTCGCCATCGCCTTGCCGGTATACAGCACATATGTTTACAGCGTTCCGGAAAACCTGTTAGCGCTGGCTTCGACAGGAAAAAGAGTTCTTGTTCCCTTTGGCCGGCGCAGAGTAACGGGATACATTTTGGGCGCATGCAAAAAAACGGATCAGGGGAAGATAAAAAATGTTATTGATATTCTTGACAAAGAGCCGCTTTTCCCTTCAAGTATGATACCTTTTTTCCGATGGACGGCTGATTACTACCTGCATCCCATCGGAGATGTTATCAAATGTGCATTGCCTGGTGGACTGAATGTTTATGATTTTGCTGCCATTGCCATTACGAAAAAGGGAGAAGAAGCCCTTTTAAGAAATACGCTGACACCTTTGGAGCGGGAAATCTTAAACGTGTTAAAAAAAGCGTCTTGTGGATTAAAAAAACTTCGCGAAAAACTTAACGACAATATTCCTAATGCTTTAATCTATGCCATACAGCATAAAGGGCTCATTGTTCATGAACGGGAGTTGAAAGGCGGGATTACAAAACCAAAAACACAAAGGCATATGTCATTGATCGATTCAAATATTCCGATGGGCAGTCTATCTGCGTCAAAACAAAGGATCATCGAAGTCATCAAAAGCCGGGGCGAAGTCAGCGTAAGCGAACTCAAAAAACTTGTGCCGTCTGCTCCGAAATTAATAAAGCATTTAGAAGCGGACAGGTATATTTCTATTTTTGATAAACAGGTTTATCGTGATCCCCTTGGTGAATGTATAAAACCAGATATACCCCACAGACTCACTGAGGAACAAAACCGTGTGGTTTCAAAAGTGATCAGAGCTTTAGGTGGAAAATTCAATCCCTTCCTTCTAACCGGCGTTACCGGAAGCGGTAAAACAGAAGTTTACCTGCATATTGCAGCAAAGACGATATATTTGGGTTATAGCGTTCTGGTTCTGGTGCCTGAAATTGCCCTTATATCTCAAACGGAAAGGCAATTCAGAGCCCGATTTGGTGATCGTGTCGCTATTCTTCACAGTGGACTTTCTGCAGGGGAGCGTTACGATCAGTGGGTACGTATTGTAAGAGATAAGGTTTCCATCGTCATTGGTGCCAGATCCGCTGTTTTTGCACCGTTAACGAATATCGGCATTATTATCGTTGATGAAGAACATGACACATCTTACAAGCAGGACAGCCGTTTGAGATACAATGCCAGAGATCTTGCCGTGGTCAGGGCAAAGCAACAAAACGCGGTGGCACTGCTGGGATCGGCCACGCCTTCAATACAATCCTATTATAATGTAAAAACAGATAAGTTCAAAGGGATTACATTAACGAAGCGGGTTGAAAACAGATCACTCCCCAAGGTAACTGTTGTTGATCTTCGTAAAAGCAGAGATGTTCGGGGAAGTCGACGGTTTATCACTCCGGAGCTTTATAACGCAATGGAAACGACACTTGGACGCGGTGAGCAGGTGCTTCTTTTCTTGAACCGGCGCGGCTTTGCCAGCAATCCGGTTTGTTCAGCTTGTGGTGAAGCGATACGATGTAAAAATTGTGATATTTCTTTGACATTGCATCAAAAGGCCAATGCCTACAAATGCCATTACTGCGGATTTACGCGAGCGTCGGCATCCAACTGCATTTCCTGCGGATCGTCTAAGATCATGCTTTTAGGGCTTGGGACCGAAAAGGTCGAGGCTACGGTAAAAATGCTTTTCCCTCAGGCTTCAGTCGCTAGAATGGATCGTGATACGACCCGGCGCAAAGGATCCATGATAAAGATACTCAAAGGGTTAAGAAACCGGACCATTGATGTTCTGGTGGGGACTCAAATGGTGGCAAAAGGCCATGACTTTCCAAACATTACCCTTGTGGGTATTATCTGCGCAGACCTTTCTTTGAATTTTCCTGATTTTCGGGCCGGAGAACGGACATTTCAGCTGTTGGCCCAGGTTGCCGGTCGCGCCGGGCGAGGGGTTGTGCCCGGACGTGTTCTTCTTCAGACGTATAACCCTGATCATTTCAGCATCTTATCTGCGACTGAGCAGGATTTTAAACCGTTTTACAAGACCGAGATCGGGTTTCGAAAGGGCCTGAATTATCCACCATTTTCAAGAGTGGTTCAGATTAAAATATCTGGAAAAAACAAAGAAAAAACCCGCCGGCATGCCGAGACTGTTGGAGATCTTTGCCATACATTAAAACAAAAGAACCGATCGCTATCAAAATCCCTTGAAATATTGGGGCCCATCGAAGCCCCGCTTTTCAAGATTGCAAAAAAATACCGATGGCAGATCCTGTTAAAAGGTTTGGAGGTCAGATCGCTCCACCGATTTCTTCACAATTTATGGTTTGAAAACAGAGCAACCATCGACCGTCGCGATGTCAAGGTCGTTCTTGATGTTGATCCGATTTTTATGATGTAAAAAGATGCGCCTTGACATTCTATGGGATGGACACTAAATAAACGTTTCATGCCGTTGGGGTTTGGCGGCTATGGGTTGTGAATGGGAAGTTTGAGTTAAGGAGACCTTTGCAAAACACTCCTTACTTTATATTTTTCAAGGATTTCTAAATATAAACCGGTTAATTTTTTGAGGACATTTGAACATGAAACTTAAATTTTTATCCATCTTTTTTGCCGCTGTTTGTATTTTGTGTTTTAATAGCAGCGCATTCAGCGCTTCGAAACAAGCACCTTTATCACCATCCGTCTTTGTACCCGAAAGCCGGTACAAATTCCCCACAATTATCGATGGTACTGAAGTCACACATGATTTTATCATACAAAATAAAGGAGACGCGCCGCTTGTGATTGAAAGAGTCAAAACCGGCTGAGGGTGTACGGCTGTCTCATACCCGAGACAGATCCCTCCCGGCGGTGAGGGAAAAATTATTATTAAAGTCGATACATCAGGATACGGCGGTAGAACACTCACCAAAAAGATAACGGTCAAAACCAATTCTTTCAAACATTCCATGCTCTATTTGACCATTATGGGTAATGTCGAACAATTCGTTGACATTGTTCCAAAAAGAGTTGTTTTGCGTGGTTTTGCAGGCCATCCGATAAAAGCAACGGTGAAGATCATACCGAAAGATAAATATCCATTTACAATTAAAAACGCCAAGGCAACCAATACAAAAAATATTGCCTTTACCATGGAAAAAACAAAAAGCGCAGAAAAAACGGAATATGTCCTGACGGTTGAAAATCTGAAAAAAACCAAGGGGCGTTACGCTGACGCTATAAAATTAAAAACAGACAGCAAGATACGTCCAGAGATTAAAATCTACGTTATCGGGAACATTCTTGACAGGCCGAAAAACGAAAAACAACAATGATGGACCATATCAAAGTTATCGCTTTTGACTGTGACGGGGTCATGTTTGATACAACGAAAGCAAACATGGCGTATTATAACGAGATATTACAGCATTTCGGTCAGCCGACCTTGACTCCCGATCAGTTTGCGTATTGTCACAGCCACACGGCAGATCAATCGATTGCACACCTGTTTAATGATGAAAAAAGCTTCAGGGAAGCTCAGAATTATCGAAAAAATATGAGTTACATCCCGTTTTTAAAATATATGGTTTTGGAACCCTACTTGAAACCTCTGCTTGAAAAACTCAGGCCTAGATACAAGACTGCCATTGCGACAAACCGATCCAATACGATGGATCGGGTTCTCAGTGAACATGGTCTGGAAGGATATTTTGACCTGGTTGTGAGTTCAAATGACGTCGAGCGTCCCAAACCTTTTCCGGACCCCTTGATCAAAATTCTGGAACATTTTGAAATAAAGGCACATGATTCCTTGTATGTGGGAGATTCAGAACTTGATGAAATGGCTGCAAAAGCAGCGGGTGTACCCTTTGTGGCATATCAAAACAGATCCCTTTGTGCCAAATTTCATATCAAGAGCTTAAAAGAAATTGCTAAGATACTTGATATCACAATAGCGTAACAGTTTTTTATGTTTTTCAATACAAATTACAACCGATTCATGAAAACGGCCCTGTTTGTCGTCGTCATCTTTTCAACTCTTTGTTATGATGGGTTAAAAAACAATGCCTATTCTAAAGAACCTTTCCAAAACACTCTTATCGGAAACACGTCACTTGAAGATGTAGATGACGGGTTATGGGACGGCCCGATTCTTTTTTACAAAGGAAACGGAAAACCCATTTATCTGATTCTGGTAGAAAAGGCTTTCCAAAAGCTTCACTTATATCGCTATAACGGTCGCTACCAGTTAATAAAAAGTTATGATTGCAGTACCGGAGAACAGCCCGGAAAAAAACAAAAAGAGAATGACGAAAAAACGCCTGAAGGAATTTACTTCAATGTAAAGTCTTACCGGGATTCTAAAATTACTCTATTCGGTGACCGGGCTTTTGAATTAAATTATCCTGATATTTTTGACCATCTTGAAGGTAATGATGGCAACGGAATATTTATCCATGGTTCCAACCAGGCCATAAAGCCTTTTTCAACCAACGGGTGTGTGGTCTTAAACATTCGGGATCTTGCCGATCTGGATCGACGGGTTCCGTTAAAGAAAACGCCTGTTATCATTGCAAACCATCTTCCTTACCGGTTTGAGCCGCCGAAAAAGCAATTACCTGAACTTATGGGTTTACTCAAACAGGCCATGCTTCCTGAAAGCTACCGGTCTTTGAATCGAAAGTTTAGACAAATTGCTGTCATCGGTTTTCAAAAGCGTGTTGTGGCCGTGGGTGAATTCAAGATAAAAGGTCGCAAGAGTAAACTTGCGTTTTCAAGGCTTTACATTTATCGGCCTGAAAAAGACCATATGGTATTACTTAAGCGGGAGTGGAGCGAAGAGTGATTGACCGAACGTGTCACGGGGTGCACCTCCCCGTTTCACCCCGATGTCTACGTGTCTGGTCATTGAAATAACAAAGCCGCTCCGACAATATCGTTACACGAAGAAGCGCACCCCGTGATACATACGATTGATTGGTGTATGGAAAGTTATTGATTTCCGAATCCGTTATTTGCACCGCAGTCCGGGCACTCCCAGGTTATTCCGTTGCACGACATCCCCCAGAAATTTTCCATCATGCATTCCTGGCAAATCGCAAAACCGCAACGGCATCGCCAGCAAAAAGGTGGATGTTTGCTGCAACAATGACATCCGATTTGTTGGGCCCTAAGACGTTTTTGTCGATAAGATGTTTTTTTTACAGAGTCTGTCATGTTCAATCTTTATGCATTTGTTCATGACGACATCTATGCCTGCTTTTACTAACAGCGATGCCGCTTTTTGATTTTCGATACCAAGCTGCATCCAAAAAACCTTGGGTTGCATCCGTATCGCCTCGTGGGCATGGGGTAACACCTTTTCAGGATTTCTAAATACATCCACAATATCCACGTGTTCCTTGATATCATCGAGGGTGGCGTAGACCTTTTGCCCCAGGATCTCTTCCTGGCCGGGTCTGACCGGAACGATGCTGTATCCCTGATCTTTCAGATATCTGGCGACGGTATTGGACTCTTTTTCAGATTCGGGACTCAGACCGAGGATTGCGATGGTCTTGGCGTTCTCAAGTATATCTTTGATGTCGCTGTCTTCGTTAATTATTTTGCCTGATTTCATGTGATGATCCTTTAAGCGGCCTTGCTGTCTTAGAAAATTAATGATAGAAACAAAAGCATAACAATTTTTGGGATGAATATCATCTGCAAACGGAATCCATATGAAAAATGATAGAACATTATATTTAATAGACGGCAGTGCATATATTTATCGTGCCTATCATGCCATAAGAAGTTTGACAAATTCAAAAGGGTTACCCACTAACGCAGCATTCGGATTCACTCGAATGCTGATCAAACTCATTGAGGACCGATCTCCTGAATATGTGGTCATGTTTTTCGATGCCAAGGGGCCGACCTTCAGGCATGAAATATACCAGGACTACAAGGCGAATCGCCCTCCCATGCCCGAGGATTTGTCAATTCAGATTCCTTATATAAAGGAAATAACCCATGGATTCAACATACCGGTAATTGAAATGCAGGGTTTTGAAGCCGATGATCTTATCGGCACTTTCAAATGCCGTGCTGAAAAAGCCGGTTTTTTTGTCGTCATGGTTACCGGAGATAAAGATTTTGTCCAACTGGTTACGGACAATGCCGTCATCTGGGATCCCATGAAAGAAAAAACCATTGATATCAATACGGTTAGAGACGATTTTGGTGTTGAGCCCCACCAGATGATAGATGTGATGGCGCTTTCAGGTGATGCGTCAGACAATATACCCGGTGTTCCCGGTATCGGGCCCAAAACAGCCCTGTCTTTAATCAAAACTTTTAAAACCGTGGAATGTCTTTATGAACGCGTTCATACGATTACAAAGAAAAAACAGCATGAAAACCTCGTTTTATACAAAGAACAGGCTTTTATGAGCAAAAAGCTGGTTGAAATCCATATTGATGTACCGTTTCCGTTTCATCCTGAAAATTTCAGATATGAAACACCGGACAATACCAGGCTGTCAAAACTTTTTAAAAATCTCGAATTTAGACAATTGCAGCAGGCTTTTCCCAAACGATCCGATCTTTCAAATAAGAATTACCATGCAATATATGATATGTCGGCGCTTTTTGATCTGATCGGGCGACTTGAAAAAACTGAAATGCTCGCTATCGATACCGAAACCACCTCAAAAGATCCTATGAAAGCAAACCTTGTGGGGTTGTCATTTTCAATAACGCCTGATGAAGCGTTTTACGTCCCGTGTGCCCATGAGTATCCGGAGGCCCCTGCACAGCTTGAGCTTAAAAAGGTATTGAGCCAATTAAAACCCGTGCTTGAAAATCAGGACATCAAAAAAATTGGGCAGAATATAAAATATGACTGGATGGTCCTTAAGCGTCACGGGATAAACCTGGCCGGCGTGATGTTCGATACCATGCTGGCATCCTATCTCATTAACCCTTCGAAACGGGCCCACAACCTGGACCAGATCGCTCTTGATTTTCTGGATCATAAAACGATCACGTATAAGGAGATTTCAGGAAAGGGGAAAAAAAAGGTGAGTTTTGCCGAAATTCCCCTGGAAAAGGCGGTGCCGTATTCCTGTGAAGATGCGGATATTACGTTGATGGCCTATCATGTTCTAATGCCTTTGATCGACAACGCCGGCTTGATGGAACTGTATAATAACGTTGAATTACCCCTTGTACCGGTTTTAATGAATATGGAAATGACAGGGATTTGTGTTGACAAACAAAAGCTCATGGATCTTTCTAAATCTTTTGAACACCAGCTGGAACAGCTCGAAAGTATGATTTATTCAATGGCCGGAGAAGAATTTAATATCAGATCGTCCCAGCAGCTGGGGAGGATACTTTTTGAAAAACTCAAGCTGCCGGTTCAAAAAAAGACCCAAAAAAAAACAGGCTATTCAACGGATGTTAACGTACTGACCGCCCTTGCTGACAAGCATGAACTTCCGGAGATTATTTTAAGACACAGAACCCTTGCCAAGTTGAAATCAACCTATACGGATGCCCTCCTTGATCTTGTTCATCCGGAAACCGGAAGGATTCATACATCCTACAACCAAACGGTTACCGCTACCGGAAGACTGAGCAGTTCGGATCCGAACCTTCAAAATATACCCATCCGGACAGATGAGGGTATGGAAATTCGCAAAGCATTTGTTCCCAGAAAAGGCTGGACCCTGGTTTCAGCCGATTATTCTCAGATAGAACTTCGCATCCTGGCCCATTATGCTGATGATGATATTCTGATAGAAGCATTTAAAAATGATGAGGACATTCACACCCGCACCGCCACCGAAGTATTTCAGGTTTTTCCCTCATTTGTCACATCCGAGCTGAGACGGCAGGCCAAGGTGATTAACTTCGGTATTGTGTATGGTATGAGCCCTTACGGGCTTTCCAAAGAGCTGGGCATCAGTCGAAAAATGGCCAAAATTTATATTGATAATTATTTTGCCAGATACAAAGGTGTTAAAAGATTTGTTGATCAAACCATCAGAGATGCCAGAAATACCCAAAAAACGAGCACGCTCTTGGGCCGCATCAGACTGCTGCCGGATATCAATAGTTCCAATAAAGTTGTGCGGGAGTTTGCAGAACGAACGGCCATCAACACACCTGTCCAGGGAACGGCGGCCGATCTCATTAAGCTGGCCATGATCCGTGTGGATGCCGCATTCAGGGAAGGCGGTCTGAACAGCGCAATGCTTCTTTCAGTACATGATGAAATCGTTTTTGAAGTTCCCCCGGAGGAGCTTGCATCCGTCAAGGTCCTTGTCAAAGAAATCATGGAAGGGATCTGGAATCTAAAAGTGCCTTTAAAGGTCAACCTGGCATCAGGCGATAACTGGGCCGAGGCCCATTGAATTGGACAAACAATGATACCTCAACGATTCTTGGATTCATACTAACTATAATTAATCTAATTATAGAATACTGTTAGCACCAACTATTCCGATTGTTCAGCATCCTCATCCTCTTGAAAACCTTTTACCGTTTGTTCAACCGTTTTATAAATCGCCTTGAATGTTTCTTCAAAACCAGCCGGCCCCACTCTGCCCGTTTCAATAAATTTTACAACGATTTCTTTGGTTGATCTGAGAATCAGTTCATCAATAGAGCGCATTTTTGACACCTTTGTTTTATTTATAATAATATTAATTTGTTATCAAAACCAAAGCCTTGTGTCAAGATCCCTGGGAAGTTCCTCGGGATCTGCATAAAAAAATCAGGGGGTTTGTTTGACAGAAAACATTTTCTTCACTATTATAGCATTTCTTAAAAAATCATAACACTATTATAAATAAGAATATCATGGAGCATTAAAAAAGTGTCGGCATCATTAGAAAAGCAAATAAAATCTACCATTGAAAGCCCGGATATTGTAAAGACGGACGTGCTTGTCCCAATGGACTATCAATATCAAAACCAAAGGGACATTGATATTGTCATTCAACAACCCGAGTATACCTCGGTATGCCCAATGACCGGATTGCCGGATGTCGGATGTATCACGATAACATACCGGCCGTACGACAAAATCATTGAATTGAAATCGTTAAAATTCTATCTGCTGCAATATAGAAACGTGGGAATCTTCTATGAACACGTGGTCAACCGGATTCTTGAAGATCTTGTTGCTGTACTGGCCCCCAAATACATGGAAATTACGGCGGATTTTACGGCAAGAGGGGGTATGACGACCAAAGTAACAGCTGTGTTCGAGGGGAAAAAATAATGTTTCAAAGATTTAAATCCTTGGCCGTAAAGATTCATCCGGCTGTGGGTATGGTGTGTTTGATGTTATGTTTAGTTTCGATGGCAGGATGTTCCACCGTTTCTTCCATTGAGAAATCAACCAAGAGAATGGTCAGAGATTTTAGGGCGCCGGATAGTGATTTGAAAAAAAGGGTTGGAATACTGTTGTTTGAAAATAAAACGACCCTCGTCAACAAAGATGTGGAACAAAAGTTTATAAAAGATCTGGCTGAAACCATTGCATCTTCATGCCCGAACATTCTTTTGGAAAAGCCGGGCGACCCCGATTATCCTGACGACTTGACAAGGGTGCCAAGGACAGAATCCGGAAGAATCGATAACCTGGCCCTGGCCAAGACCGGCCGGCAGCTCGGTCTGAATGCCATTGTCACCGGCGCTTTAATAACCATCACACCGAACAAAAGAAAGCAGGGTCTCTGGTGGATGAAAGACACCCATTATTTTGTTCAAGTACGAATTGCCACGGAAGTTTACGATACTGAGACCGGCGCAAAACTACTGGATGAAAGTTTTGTGCACGAAGTAGAGGTCGACGAAATGGACCTGGAGTCCGTCCAAGCCGACAGTGAAATGAATTCACTAATTGTGAATGAGGCGTTTGGGGCCATTGCAGACAAAATGGGCGAAAAAATTTGTGATGCCATCGTCTCTCAACCCTGGAAAGGGTTCATCGCTTCAGTTGATTCGAATAAAATTTTTTTAAATTTCGGAGAAAACATTGGCCTGAAAATCGGAGATTTATTTGATGTCTTTGACAGCAGCATTATATTTGAAGGACTGGAAGGACACCGATTCTTTAAACCAGGCGTTAAGACCGGCGAAATCAAAATCACTGCGGTATATCCTGACACTGCTGAAGCGATTCTTGTTTCAGGCCATGATATACGACCGGGGTTTTGTGTTCATCCAAAGGAAAAATAACATGATTTTAAGTTGTTAGGACTTCGGCAACAACCCGTCAAATATCAACTCCCCTTTTTTTATAACTTTTTCAACAGTGCTTATTCCCACATGATACGGAATGAATTGATATGAAGGACGCTTAATTATGATGACATCGCCGTACTTCCGATGGTATCTGCCCGCCCAATGGCCGCTGCACCACGGATAGTTATAATTTTTCTATGTATTCGTAGAGCAACGGGTGGGTAGAGACTTCATAGTATTTTTTATCTGTTTTTCCAATGATGCTAAAATCGTGAGGGGAAATAACAGATATTTGATCTTCTCGTATAATTAATCTGTGGTACTTGCCGGTTACCGTTGGAAATTTTCCCGTGTGAACGCTGATCTTCTCTGCTTGTAACTCCGGAATGTGACACTCTAATGATTTTAGGTCGATTTCTCGTGATAGTTTTTCAAAACCTTCGGCATTCAATTCAATACCGTTTACATTATGGCGCAACAACATATCATCTGCCGGTGTGGCGGCGCTATTTTCTGATGCTTTTTGAAACACATAAAGATTAAACGGATTTTTTTGGTGTGAAATTTCTTGCGACAATGGTTTCGCACATTTGGACATTCGATCTGCCGCATTAATGGCAGGTGAGATCATGATGCGGTTACTTTCATCAAAGAGAAATGTCGGAGCGCTGTTATTATAACTTATTCCCATGCCCAGTTCGAGTACCGGAAGCTTATGTTTTTCACTTTGTGAGTTATATTTCTGTACAATCTGAAGTATTTTCCTGGCAAGGCCACAGGCCCGTGCGACACTATACCAGTCTTCAGGTGTATCCTCACGTTCAGATATTGCCAGGATAATTGCATCACCTTCGAGAAATACCTTTTCCGCCGAATAATCAAATAAAATGCTGGTAATGGGAACAAAAAAATTAAGATTGAAAAAGGATGCCGGGTTTAATCCTTTTTCTTTCATCTTAAGGGTAATATGTGTGGAATCACGCAGGTCCGCCTTGATAACCACATGATGGATGATCGGCTTTTCCTCCGGTGTTTGTTCGTCTGGCAGCAAAAATTCATACAGAAGATTATTTTCTCGTGAAAGGTCGATGATCTTTTGTTCCGATACTAAATTAATGCTGTCCATGGCATCTTTGAGCATCAAGAAATTTTGAAAATCTCTGTGATAACGGGCAAAGTCTTTCAAAAATTGAATTAAATACTTTTTTTTCTCTTGAACGGTAATTTTTCTCAAATCTGCAATCTTTTTTTTCAAAGGCACAAGGGAAAAAGATTTGCCATAAAATCCTTTTACTCGAGAAAGCTGGCTTGCGATATTCTTCCTTTTTTTGGGTTGAATCAGGAACTGTAAAACCTGGTGAGGTACCAAAGGCGGACAATACTCCAGATAGACGGATTTCATTTCATAAAATGCGGTAATCCGTTTCACAAGACCGGTCTTGTGAAATTGTTTATAGAAAAAATTTAACAGCTTTTCTTGGCTTTTGGCCAATTTTTTGAGATTTTCGACGTCCTTTTTAGACATTTTATGGTTTTTTAGTGATTGATAACGATCCCTGGATCTAAAGCTGTTGAACAACAAATCGATATTATCAACTTGGTTTAACCACATATCTATTGCGTCATAGCGGATATCCTGATAATTTTTTTCGGATTTACCATACACCTTTTGGGTGATTTTTGCTTGATTTATAGATCCGCCCGAAACAGATGAATCCTTTAAAAAAATTTTTAAAAGACTCTTTCTTAATAGACTCCTGATTAAAAATAACACATTTTCATAACTATCCGGGTCCTCAAAACGGTGGCCGATCAATACGTATTCATCTATCATCAATGAATTTTCAAACGGGTTCTCTACATGGATGATGGGATTGGAAAAGACATCATCAGGAAAAATTGTCTCGGGTCCCAAAATCGACTCACGCATCTCTGTTATGTTTTCGTGTTGAACGTCTACCAAATACTGAAACAGCTCAGCAGCAACGCTAAGTAAAATGGATTTCTTATTCTGCTGTATCTCGGCGAGTTTCTCTTTTATTTTTATATAGCAGTTCAATCCTTCGCAGGAGGAAATTTCATGTCTTCCGGCATGGTCATTAAAATTCTCAATCAATTTGCTGTATTGACATGGAATTTCCTCCGCTAATTTTTTGACAATGGTTATCTGAGCTAATAGATCAATTTGTATTTCTGAAGCAGACTTTGCCTGATTGATTGCACCACGCAATACATCGTGGCAAAGATGTTTAAACTCGTCTCGTTCAATGACCAAGCTCGATGTTGGGTCGATATTCACTATTTTTCTGGCTTTGGCATGTTTTAGAAAAAGTTGGTAAACCAATTTGCCGATTGATTTGCAAAAATCCGGGCTTAAAAGAACATCATGGCGGATATTGTCCACACCCGGAGTCAGTCGGTCCAACGAAAATTTCACCGAATAAGCTTTGAGAGGAAGCCCTTTAAGATCCGAATTATTTGAAAACAATGCAAACATGTCTTAAATTTTAATATAGTTTAGATTCAATATTGTTATTTTGGTTTAGATTTAAATCCCAAGCATTTTTAACGTTATGATTATACCATGAAACTTTTTATTTCTCAAGATTCACTTATTTCATAACAACATTATCGACATTAGATAGTTTTTAAGTGGTATTAATCCTCTTGGATACGAAATATGAGATGATGTTTTACAAGGAATGGGTATTATGATAAAAATAAAATTGTCCATAAACCAAGGAGAGATTCAACAAATATAACTATCCTGAACCTTAAGCTATATTTAACAATTTGCCTTTGATAAGGAGGTCCCAAATGACACTAAAAATGACGTGGTACGGACATGCATGTTTTTTAATTGAAGCAGGCAAAACAAAGCTGCTGACCGATCCCTTTATTACCGGCAACCCCTTGTCTCCAGTCCGGGCTGATGAGGTTGAGACGGATTATATCCTTGTTTCGCACGGTCACGGGGATCATTTAGGCGATACTCTGGACATTGCAAAAAGAACCGGAGCAACCGTGATTTCAAACTATGAAATCCAAAACTGGATCGTAAAGCAGGGATTCGAAAATGTTCATCCGCAGCATATCGGCGGCGGCTTTGATTACCCTTGGGGCCGTGTTAAATTGACGATTGCCCAGCACGGTTCAGCACTGCCCGATGGCACCTATGGCGGTAATCCTTGTGGCTTTCTGTTTTACATCCAAGGGAAAAAAATTTATCATGCCTGCGATACAGGCCTTTTTTACGATATGAAGCTTATCGGAGAAGAGGAAATCGATTTGGCAATTTTACCCATTGGTGATAACTTTACCATGGGACCGGATGATGCCTTGCGAGCGGTAAAACTGATTGAACCGACCCACGTCATTCCGATTCACTATAATACCTTTGATGTGATCAAACAGGACCCACACGCCTGGGCCGATAAAGTGAAAGAAGAAACCTCGGCCAAGGTTACGGTTATGAAACCCGGAGACGTTCTTGAGCTTTAGCAGTGATCGATTCAGAACTTGATTCACTGTCTTTCGTTATGATTTGTTTTCGAGAGGCTGGGGTTAACAAGAACGTTTTTGTTTTTTGATCTGAAAGAATTTGCAATATTATGCCGCAAAGAGATTATTATCAGATATTAGGTGTAGAAAAAGATGCCGGCCCGAAAGAGATCAAAACAGCCTACCGGCAGTTGGCCTTCAAATATCATCCAGACCGAAACAGAGAGAATCTTGAAGCTTCTGAAGAAATGAAATCGATTAATGAAGCCTACGCTGTCCTTTCGGATACGGCGAAAAGAAATGAATATGATATGTTGAGACAGCGGTTCGGGTCCTCTGCTCATCAACAATTTAGAAGCAACTACTCTGAACAGGATATTTTCAGCGGCTCAGATATTAACCATGTCTTTGAAGAAATGGCAAAGGCATTTGGATACCGGGGGTTTGATGATATTTTCAGGGAATTTTACGGGAAGGAATACCGAACCTTTCAGTTTAAACGACCCGGCATTTTTGCAGAAGGTTTTATATTTACCGGTTCCTCTAAAAGAGGCGAATACGGCCAATCCGTGTTACCCCCGCCGGGCAAACTTGGAAAACTCTCCAGATTTTTGTTAAAACAAATCAGTGGGTTTGAAATGGCAAAAAACGGTAAAGATGTGGATGACGTCATCCGCTTGACCCCCGAACAGGCACTGAGGGGAGGTCCCTATGCGTATTTTATGCGAAAAAAATCCAAGAAACTGGTGGTGAAAATCCCACCGGGAGTCCTTGAAGGGCAGCGAATACGGCTTGCAGGAATGGGGGAAGACGGGAAGGGCGGAGGAACGTCCGGAGATCTCTATCTAAAGGTTCAGATCAAAAGACCTCTTCTTCAGAAAATAAAAAAATCTATTGCCGGTCTTCGCAAACGGTGAATAAATGGCGATCCGGAATAACTATTTTTCAGACCTCGCCTTTTAAACCGATCTCCTCGGCAATTTCCCGCATACCCATAATGGTATCCGTAATCAGTTCTGTTCGTTCCATACCCAGCATTTGGGCACCCTTATCAATGATAGACCGATCGACGCCGGCGGCAAACCGCTTGTCCTTCCATTTCTTTTTTACGGATTTGGCTTTTAAATCCATAACACTTTTTGAAGGTCGCACCAATGCCGTTGTTACCACCAGACCGGTAAGCTCATCAATGGCATAAAGCACCTTTTCGAGTTCTGTTTTTGGCTCAACATCCGAGCAAATCCCCCATCCGTGGCTAACCACTGCACGGATGTATTCCCGGGGCCAGTTATTTTCCTTTAAAATCTCTTCGGTTTTTCGACAATGTTCGTCCGGGAACTGCTCATAATCGAGGTCATGAATCAGGCCGATAATTCCCCATTTTTCTTCGTCTTCCCCTCGTTTTCGGGCAAAATAGCGCATCACACCCTCCACGGCCAGCGCATGTTTAATCAAATTTTCAGTTTTATTGTATTTTTTTAGAAGGTTAAAGGCCTGTTCGCGGGTTGGAATATTTGAATTCATATGTTATCTCCTCGGGTAAGGATATCAAACGGTATTGTCGGAAACTATACCCACAAATTTGTTTGGTTGTAAATACCCATATAGAAAAATCCCTTGACAGGTGCCGGCATATCCTTTAGAAACTCGGGCAAGGTGCCTGTCAAGGGCTTAATAGGGAATCCCGTGAGAATCGGGAGCGGTCCCGCCGCTGTAATCCCCCCCTTTTTTAATAAAGGGAACCTTTTTAGCAAATATGGCCACTTTTCCGATAAACCGGAATGGGAAGGCCGCTAAAAAGGCGGGAAAGTCAGAAGACCTGCCTGAACAAAATAGACACACCTCCGCGGCATGACGGGGTGATGCGGTCTTAGCAAAATAGGGTCAAGAAAACTGGGTGCAGCCCTTCAATCTTCGCTGTAAGATTGAAGGGCTTTTTTTGTTTGCACGCATAAAGCATCCTCGGCGGGACTAAAAAATGATGAAAGGAGGTGAGGCAATGAAAACGGGATTAATTGTGTATGTTGTTGGAACAGAGCCTGTCGATTGGGATGCAGATTATGAATTAAGGGCCATCAAGCAAAGCAGTCGAGCAGATCTGGTAGAGATCATTACCGTAAAATCAGGTCATTTTGATGTGTCGGATGCCTGGTGGTCCCTTTTGACCAGGGGAATGAAGCAAATTGTCTGTATAATTGGTGAATTTGCGCCGAACGGCCGTTTGACCCTTAAGGGACGTAAGCTTTGTCTGTGTGGTTAGGAAACGGATGGTTGTTAAATTCAGGCGATGTTTTTAGCGGATAATAATACAAACCTTAACACCTCCGATCGAGCTTTTTGCTTGATTGGGGGTGTTAACTAACTGAGGGATCGGGATATTTTTCAAAACGGCCGCTGCATGGATAATCTTTATTTAAACCGCATGAACTCGCGGCAAGGGATTGTAAAGAAAGAACAGGAAATTATCATTTAGATATCAATAGGTTCATTGCATTATGTTAATTTTTTTTTAAGAATACGGTTTCAACATGCGCCTGTTCTTTCTAACGATCCCTAAGCCACTCAAACAGCATCCGATTTAAATAAAGATCATCCATTCCGCTGATATTCAAAGATTTAGAATAAAAACTTCCCTCCCCTCTATTAGCTAGTGTTCATCCATAAATGAGGATTTTTGTTGAAGATCCCCCGCTGGAAATAACGGGATAAAAAGGCATGCGAAAAAAATAACCACAGGCATATGTGTAATATTCCGAGGACTATTTTTTAAGTATAACGCAGATATTGGACAAAAAGACCATTTATGGATGAACACTAACTTAGATCATAAAGTTCAGGCCTCCTGTTGGGCAAAAAATATCGCATCCGGTGCTTTCTGACCCGTTCAAGGTCTTTGGATTTAAGATCGGCAATTAACAGATGTTCCTTGTCGCTCAAATTTTTTTTAATAACGTTTCCCGATGGGCCGATGATTACGGCGACCCCTGGAAAACAAAGCCCTTTTTCATTTTTCCCGATTTGGTTGCACGCGACGATAAATAGGCCGTTATCAAACGCTCTTGCCGTGAGATGGCGCATCCAGGATTTGTATTTTTCTTCGGGTGTTCCTCTTGGAGATGCGTGGGGAATAAAAATCAGATCAGCGCCTTTTATTGCCATGTGAGTGGAAAGCTCGGGGAAATGGGCATCATAACAAAGTTGTATGCCGAACGTAACTCCCCTTGCATCAAACAAGGGAATCGTATCGCCTGGTGTGAAAATGTCAAGTTCAGGAGGGGCGATGTGCAACTTTCGATAGACGCCTATAAATCCGTCCGGTTTTATGACCAGATGGCTGGAAAAAATATACCCTTTTTCATCTTTTTCAACAATGCCCGCCAAAATGATCATCTCTTGGGATTTGGACAAATTTGAAAGTTCCCGGGTTATAGGGCCGGGAATCGGTTCGGCAGCGTTCTTGATCTCTTTATGATTACTATAGCCTGTGATATTCAATTCAGGAAAACAGATGACATGGGCGCCTTCAATTCTTGATATCTTTATCCAATGGACCATGGCGTCGAGATTTCGACGCACATCCCCTGAAACGGAACGAAAGATCATGGCTGCAATGCGGATGTCTTGCATAGCGAATTTAGTATTGCCGGTTGTTGGATTTGATACGATGAATCCGGGTCATTGATGTATAAAAATTAAAGATCAAAATGTGCTTTAATTTTATACATTTTGGTTGCAGGCAGGTTTATAATTCCCTTTACACCCGTCTTTCGAGAGATATTTTCAAGGTTATTTCTTATTTCATCCATGGATTGAGCGATAAAGGTGAACCAGATGTTATACTTATTATCCCGCCGGTAGTTATGGGTTACCCCCGGATAACGGTTAACAGTCCTGGCAAAACTGTCAATTTTATCCCGGGAGACCTTTGCCGCACAGAGAGTACTGACAAATCCTAATTTTTCGGGAACAAAGTTGCCGCCGATCCGTCGGATAATTCCCTTTTTCTTCAGCCGTTTTAATCGCTTGATTACTTGATTTTCCGAAAGATGAAGGTTTTGTGCAATTGAAAGATAGGGACGCGGTGTTATGGGAAAGTCGGATTGAATCCGATTAAGTATCGCTCGGTCAATTTCATCTATTGACGGCATGATTTACTCCTGAAACTTTTCTTTTATCAGACGCACATGGACCTTTCTGGTTCGGGGTCCGTCAAATTCACAGAAAAATATTCCCTGCCACGTACCCAGGATCAGTCGATCATTTTCTACGGCGATCAGTTCAGAAGGGCCGAAAAGCGTCGATTTGATATGGGCCGGTGAATTTCCTTCCAGATGACGATATCCCGCCTTCCAAGGTATGATGGTATTGATGACCATCAAGATGTCATCCTTTACGCTGGGATCAGCACTTTCATTAATGGTTACGGCAGCAGTCGTGTGCGGGACATAAAGCATACAGAGCCCCTGGCCGATGCCTGCAGAACGGACCATATCCTGAATTTTGGATGTAATATCGATCATTTCCGTTTTGTTTTTCGATTTAATTGTGCAGATCATATCATCTCTCCATTACATAAAAAAAGCTCTGCAAAAATGCAGAGCTTTTTTTGTAAAATGGGTAAACCAATAATTGTCTTTTAAATTAAACACATCCTGTAGGCTTCGGAAGACCGGCCATCTTACATGCTCCCTTGCCGGGGCCTGAGGGGAACAGTTCATAAATATGTTTCAGTTTAAAACCGGTTACTTTTGAGAGGATACGAACCATGGGGGCAATTCCATTTTTTTCATAGTATTCCTGAAGAACCGTAATCACTTTCTTGTGCTCATCATTCAATTCTTCAATCCCTTCTTGGTGCTTTACCCACTGCACCCACTCGTCACAATAGCTTTTGTAGTCGTCTATAAAGCCGTCTTCATCTACGTTAAATGTCTTTCCCATATACTCAACTGTTGCCATTCAAAACCTCCTTTTTACTTTAATTATTTTTTTGGCGTTCTGCCTATTCCTTTTCTTTAAAAAGACTTAAAACAATTATCTGATTGATTTGTCAATGTCAATATGAAAAATATAAATACTTTTTTTTGATAAAGATAATGTATTTTTAATGTTTGATTACCCATAGCGCAGGCTGATTGTGTTTGAACGCAAAAAAAGAAATTCTGAAGATGATGCTTAATTTGGAACACTCGAAAAGGATAATCGATGTATTTTAAAGATGTTAAACCAAAAGTGATTGTCATATGCGGACCCACGGCTTTGGGGAAAACATCTACGGCCATTCATCTTGTGCGACACTTCGATGGTGAAATTATCGGCGCTGATTCAATGCAAATTTACAAATATATGGATATTGGAACAGCCAAGCCCACATTGGACGAGCAAGCTCGTGTCAAACACCACATGATCGATGTCATCGACCCGGATGAACATTTTGATGCCAGAAAGTATGCAACCCTGTCCCGTGAAAATGTAATGGAGCTTCACGGGCAAAAGATAATCCCTTTTGTTGTCGGGGGGACAGGACTTTATATCAAAGCACTTTTTCACGGTCTTTTTGAAACCGAGGGATCAGATCCTGATATCCGCAGCCGTTTAAAGGCCGAACTTCAAGCCTGCGGCAGCGTTTATTTATACCAAAGATTATGCCGGCAGGATCCCGACACGGCAAAAAAGATACACCCTAATGACACCTACAGGATCATGAGGGCTCTGGAAGTATATGCGCTAACCGGAAAGACGCTTGCCAAACTCCACCAGGCCCATGGTTTTAAAGACAGTCCCTTTGTCGTTCTGAAAATCGGTCTTCATATCCCTCGCGAAATACTCTATGATCGTATAAACAAAAGGGTGGACAAAATGATCAATACCGGATTTGTTGACGAGGTTAAACATTTGCTTGAAATGGGGTATTCGCCGGAGCTAAAATCCATGCAGTCCATCGGTTATCGTCATATCGTCAATTTCATAGAAGGTCGTTGCGCATGGGAAGAGACGGAAAGGACACTGAAACGGGATACAAGACGATATGCAAAACGTCAAATGACATGGTTTAAAGCGGATCCGGAAGTCATATGGAAAGATCCGGAAGCCTTAGAGGATATTAAAAAATTGATAAAAAAATTCTTGCAAGGGGAATAGAGATATATCAATAAATAAATTATTATGAAAATAGCCATAGCACAGATCAATCCGATTATCGGCGATTTTAAACACAATTTTGATAAGATCAAGCATGTTGCCGATCAGGCCATAACGCTTCAATGTGATCTCGTTGTCTTTTCAGAACTTGTGATTACCGGATATCCACCTCGAGATCTTCTTGAGAGAAAAGATTTTATCGATGCCAATCTTTCCTGTTTAGAACGGCTGCTGATCTCCATCCGCGGCATCGGGGTGATATGCGGATTTGTGGACAGAAATTTTACGGGAAAAGGAAAACCGCTATATAACACGGCGATTCTTTTTGAAGACGGCAACATTATTCATAAGGTCCATAAACAGTTGCTGCCGACCTATGACATATTTGATGAGCGGCGATACTTTGAACCCGGCGAGGAACGTCTGCCATGTTCGTACAAAGGACATAGAATCGGACTTACAATTTGTGAAGATGCCTGGAATGACGAAGATATTTTTCAAAAAAGAGTGTATGCTCATGACCCCGTAGCCCGGACGGTTCAAACCGGAGCTGATCTGGTGATCAATATTGCCGCATCTCCTTATTATCTGGGACACGATACGTTCAGACAGAACATGTTTTCGCATATGGCAAAAAAATATCGGCTTCCTTTTATGTTTGCCAATCAGGTTGGCGGAAATGACAGCATTCTTTTCGACGGGTCCAGCTCGGTTTTCGACAAAAATGGTAAAGTGATTGCCAGGGCTTCAGACTTTTCAGAAGATATTGTGGTCTTTGATTCAAAACCGTTACAAGCCGGCAAAGACAGCATCCACAATGTTTCACAATCGGATACGGAATCGATATTAAAGGCTCTGGTTACGGGAACCCATAACTATGTGACAAAGTGCGGTTTTTCCAAAGTGGTCATCGGTTTGAGCGGAGGAATAGACTCAGCTCTAACCGCAGGCATTGCCGTCAGGGCTTTGGGGCCGGAGAATGTTTCTGTGGTTTTCATGCCATCTCCATATACATCTAAAGAAAATTTTGAAGATACACAAAAGCTGGCCGCGAATCTGGGTGTGATTCTGACCACCATCCCCATAGAAAGCATGTTTAAAGAATTTTTAAAATTTCTTTCACCTGCATTTAAGGACGCCGAACCGGACATTACGGAACAAAACATCCAGGCCAGAATCAGAGGCACCATCCTTATGGCACTTTCCAATAAACAGGGTGCGCTTGTTCTCTCCACGGGCAACAAGTCTGAACTTGCCGTTGGGTATTGTACGCTCTATGGTGACATGACCGGCGGTTTGGCGGTCATTTCGGACGTTCCCAAAACCATGGTTTATGATCTGGCGCATTTTATCAACAGAAAAAAAGCGTTGATTCCTTCCCGAATCATCACCAAGGCGCCTTCCGCCGAACTCAAACCGGATCAAATCGACCAGGATGATCTGCCGCCTTATGACATTCTTGACGCTATTTTAAAAGAATACATCGAAGAGGTTAAAGGGATTGAAGAGTTGGTTCAAATGGGGTTTGATAAAAGGGTTGTCGAGGAGGTTATTTCCAGGGTTGACAGGAATGAATATAAACGTCATCAGGCGGCACCGGGTCTAAAGGTGACGTCAAAGGCGTTTGGGTACGGCAGAAGATATCCACTGGCACAGCGGTATACGGGGAAATCTCACCTAAGCTAAGCTTTTCAAAGATCAACGTTCACGGGTTATATCGGGACCGGGACAGAAGATCAGAAGTTAGGAGATGAAGAGGACAGCCGACCTTCTTACGTTCTAACCTTCTCAAATTCTTAAAAACGGTCAACACATTTTCCCTGCCATGTATCCCTGGTTTCTAAAGTTTTCCGGATGAGGGCGATGGTTTCCGTCTTTTTAAGGGACCATGAGGGGGCCACCAATTCATTTGGATGCGGATCTCCGGTCAGACGCTGAATTACCATGTGTTTTGGAATCCGTTCTAAAAAATCACAGACGATATCGATGTATTCATTTTGCTCCAGACATCTGTATTGGTTCGTGCGGTATAGTTTTTCCAGTTTTGTACCTTTTACAACGTAAAGGAGATGAAGTTTGATACCGTCTATTTCCATGTCGGCAATCGCCCGGGCGGTTTGGAGCATATGAACCTTTTTTTCCCCGGGAAGACCGAGAATCACATGGGCACAGATATGGATACCCCTGTTTTTAGTTGCATTCACAGCCGCTTTGAAACAACTGAAATCATGCCCCCGGTTGATCAAGGCAAGGGTAGAATCATGGGCCGATTGCAGACCGTATTCGATCCAAACCAGATAATTGTCCACATATCCCTGTATAAGATCCAGAATCGGTTCGTTGACACAATCCGGTCTTGTACCGATGGAAATACCCACCACATCTTCAACGCCAAGGGCCTGTTCATATAGATGTTTTAGTGTTTTAAAAGACCCATAAGTGTTGGTAAATGACTGGAAATATGCTATAAATTTTTTTGCTTTATAGCGTTTAAACAAAGCGCTTTTTGCGGTTACAATCTGATCGATAACCGAAAGTCCCTTTGTATGGGCCCCGGTGCCGGAGCCTCTCACATTACAGTAGACACATCCGCCGCTGGAGATGGTTCCGTCCCTGTTTGGACAGGAAAGACCGGCATCAATGGTGATTTTTTGAACCCTGCATCCGAAGATATTTTTCAGATAGGTGTTAAAGTCATTGTATCGTTGACGCATTTTTCTCTAGTTTCGGGAAAGGAGCATGTGTTTATGTTTGTTTTTGGCGAATTAATGATTAATTTTAAAGGTTAATATATACATTTTTGCATAAAAGATGTAAAATAATGAATTCGCAAAACATCGAATTTGTCCGGTGTTTGATGCCCAAGCACGAAATACCAAATATTTTTGAAAAAAGATGTTATTCTACGTATTACAGGAAACCATAATTAAAAACAAATTAATTAGTTATGGCTGTTAACAGAAAAAAATACGATATTATTGTCGTTGGTGCCGGCCATGCCGGATGTGAGGCTGCGCTTGCTGCTGCAAGAATGGGGTGCCGTGTTCTTCTTTTTGCCATAGATTTGGATAAGGTGGCGTCCATGCCCTGCAGCCCATCCATTGGCGGCATGGCAAAAGGTCAGCTCGTAAAAGAGATCGATGCCTTAGGGGGTGAAATGGCAAAGATCACGGATAAAACGGCGATACAGTATCGAACCCTGAACACCAAAAAAGGCCCTGCCGTCCATTCTTCCCGAACGCAAAACGATAAAATCCGGTATCACATCGCCATGAAGGCCGTCATTGAAAAACAACCGAACCTCGACCTGAAGCAGGCCATGGTGGAACATCTTGTGGTGGAAGACGATAAAATTTCCGGGGTGGAGGATCAAACCGGTTTCGGATACCAGGCCGGTGCTGTTGTTCTGGCCACGGGAACTTTTTTAAGCGGTCTGGTTCATATCGGTTTTAATTCTTTTAAAGCCGGAAGGGCCGGTGAATTTGCATCCTATGGCCTTGCTTCTCAGTTGAAAGACCTTGGATTTAAACTGGGAAGGATGAAAACCGGTACACCGCCCAGACTCAAAAAATCGAGTGTCGATTTTAATGCATTTACCGTTCATGGCGCAGAGGAGCAACCTGTGCCGTTTTCGTTTTTCACGAATAAAATCACCCTTCCGCAAATTCCAAGCTTTATCGGTCATACCAATAAGAAAAGCCACAAGATCATACAAGAGAATCTAAAACGTTCTGCCCTGTATGGGGGTATGATCAAAGGGATTTCGGCCCGATACTGCCCTTCTTTCGAAGATAAGATCGTCAGATTTCCGGATAAGGAAAGGCACCAGGTCATTCTTGAACCTGAAGGCCTTGATACCCAAGAGATTTATGCCAGCGGCCTTGGAAACAGCATGCCGATGGATATTCAGGTTCAATGTGTCAGAATAAGAAAAGCCACAAGATCATACAAGAGAATCTAAAACGTTCTGCCCTGTATGGGGGTATGATCAAAGGGATTTCAGCCCGCTACTGCCCTTCTTTCGAAGACAAGATCGTCAGATTTCCGGATAAGGAAAGGCACCAGGTCATTCTTGAACCTGAAGGCCTTGATACCCAAGAGATTTATGCCAGCGGCCTTGGAAACAGCATGCCGATGGATATTCAGGTTCAATTTGTCAGATCCGTCAAGGGGCTGGAATCGGCGGAGATCATGCGGCCCGCCTATGCCATAGAGTACGACTATGTCAATCCTGTTCAGCTTAAGCCCACGCTGGAAACGAAAATGATTTCAGGCCTGTTTATGGCCGGCCAGATTAATGGGACGTCAGGTTATGAAGAGGCTGCGGCTCAGGGAATTTGGTCCGGAATCAATGCCGCCTGCAAGGTTCAGAAGAGACCACCCTTTCTTCTTGACCGCTCCCAGGCATATATGGCGGTGATGGTCGATGACCTGGTGACGCGGGGTACGCGGGAACCTTACCGCATGTTTACGTCAAGAGCGGAATATAGATTGATGCTCAGAGAAGATAATGCCGATATAAGATTGATGGAAATCGGACACGAAATGGGCCTTATCAACCATGATGCTTTAAAGGATGTACAAGAACGAAAAAAGCAAATTTCTAATGAAATCAATCGAATTAAGTCTACGGTTATTAAACCGGCAAAGGGAATAAACGATTATCTCATTCATCAAGGGACAACACCTTTAAAAAGTGGTATGTATCTTGATCAGCTGCTTAAAAGAGCCGAACTAGATTACAGTGCGGTTGATGCTCTGGCGAAAAGTCCGGACAATATCAGCAGCAAGGTGGCCCGGCAAGTGGAAACAGAGATTAAATATGAAGGGTATATACATCGTCAGCTTAAAGAAATCGAAAAATTTAAAAACATGGAAAGGATGAAAATACCCGACAGTTTTGATTTTAATCGGGTGCACGGTCTTTCCAATGAACTCAAAGAAAAACTTTCCGCGGTCATGCCGTCTTCTCTGGGCCAGGCGTCACGTATCGACGGTATTACCCCTGCCGGACTTTCAGTAATTATGGTCGCTATCAAAGCTGCTGAAAAGCCGACACCTGAAATCGTACATCAACCATCGCATGATTCTTGACACGGCGAAGTTTTAACTTATTTTGATTGTTGATAAAAATAGTCGTCAAAGATATGAATGTATTAATAAAGAGGTGATTACCCGATGGCAGAAACAAATTACTATAAAATACTCGGTGTGAACAAAACCGCTTCTGACAATGAGATTAAGAAGGCGTATCGAAAACTTGCCATGAAGTATCATCCGGATCACACCAAAGGGGATAAGAGCGACGAGGAAAAATTTAAGAAGATCAGTGAAGCTTATTCTGTTTTGAGTGATAAAGAAAAACGAAAACAATATGATACGTTCGGTTCAGCCGGATTCCAGCAACGGTATTCACAGGAAGATATTTTTAAAGGTTCAGATTTTGAAAGTATACTCAGCGAATTGTTCGGAGGATCCGGCCGTTTTGGCGGCGGTGGCAGGGGTTCTCGGTTTTCCTTTGGTAACGGCAGCCCGTTCGGCGGTTATCAAAGAAATCAGCAGGCCCATACAAAAGGATCTGATCTTGAATATGAACTTCCTCTGACCTTGGAGGAAGTGTCCGCAGGAACCCAAAAAATCGTATCTTTTCAACACAAGGGCCGTAGCGAAAAGATAACGGTAAAAATACCAAAAGGGATGATTGCCGGCAAGAAAGTACGGATTGCCGGCAAGGGTGAACCCAGCCCATACGGTGGGCCCGCAGGAGATCTGTATATTAAATCAAAAGTGCTTGATCATCCGGTCTATGATGTCCAGGCACAGGATCTGTATATCAATCGAGACATAAAACTAAGTGAGGCGATACTGGGTACGAATATTTCTGTCCCGACATTGAGCGGCAAAGAATTAAAACTGAAAATACCCGCCGGCACAAAACATAAAACAAAAATGCGTTTGTCCGGGCATGGACTGCCCCATATGCACGGTAACGGTCAAGGGGATCTTTATGTTCGTATCGATATCAAAATGCCAAAGCGCCTGACCAAAAAACAAAAAGGCCTGATTGAACAATTGGCAGAGACCGGCTTGTAAAATAATGCATTTATTGATAGAATGTTGAGCGAAAGTAACATTTTTCAATGGGATCATTGACAAGAATTTCCGTTCAATGTATTTTTGTTTTCAATCAGATAAATTGATCTTTTATTAAAATGTCGAAAAGGGACCTTGTTGGTTCTCATTATGCCTGAACTCGTACCCGTCCTGTCGAAAAAGGATATCGATAGCCTGGTCACAAAGGTTGCACATCGGATTTCCACTGACTATCGGAATCATGACCTTGTTCTTATTGGCGTATTGAAAGGCGTATTTGTCTTTTTATCTGATCTTGTCCGGTGCCTTGATATCCCTGTTCAAATCGATTTTATACGCGTTTTCAGTTATGGATCTGATGTGTCTTCCTCCGGAGAGATCCATTTAACAAAGGACATAGAGGTTGATATAAAAGATAAAGATGTACTCATTGTAGAGGATATTGTGGATACGGGCTTGACTTTAAAATATCTTATTGATTATTTGAGATCTTATCATCCAAAGACGATCAAGGTGTGTGTCTTTATTGACAAACACGAGCGCCGTGAGGCAGATATTGGAATCGATTATCGTTGCCATGATGTGGCCAAAGGGTTTCTTGTTGGTTATGGCCTTGATTATAATGAAGACTATCGGTATTTATCCGGAATTTATCACCTTAAACTATAACCATTGGGGTCTACTATGATTATTACCTGTAAAGAATGCAACGCAAATTTTAAATTGGATGAAAATCTTTTAAAGCCGACAGGTTCAAAAGTTCGTTGCTCGAAGTGTAACGAAATTTTCACGGCATATCCGCCAAAGGTTTCAGAAGAGATTGAAGCGCCTATTGAGATGGAATTGGATGTTGAAGATCAAAAAGTTACAGAGGACCTCGATGTCGACAAGAAGGAAGTGACGGACCCGGATGAACTTGATTTTTCGGACATGGAAACGTTAATTGACGACGACCAAGCGTCGAAGAGTGATGATATAGCGGATGAAGCGCCCGAGGAACTCGAGCTGGATCTTGATCTGGATATGGCGCCTGAAACGGACATAAAAAAAGAGGAGCTTGAGGCCGAAGTCGACCCAGAAGAGCCGGACGAACTCGATCTCTCCGATCTGGAGAGCCTGCTTGACGAGGAAGAAGCAGCAACAGGTGAAGGCACATCGGGTGAAACGGTTGAAGATCTGGATCTTAAAATTGAGCCCGAAACTGATGTGTCGATGGAAAAGACGCCTCCGAGTATCGAAACCGAAGAGCTCGATGAACTCGATCTGTCCGATCTGGAAGAGATTCTGGATTTAGATGAACCCATGGTCGAAGATGAATCCGTACCGGATGATATTGAACTCGAATTGGATATGGAGACGGAACCCGAACTCGAAAAAGCAGAAGAAGATGGTGAAGCCGAAGATCTTGAAGACGTAGATCTGTCCGAAATCGAAAAAATGCTCGAGGTAGAAGAAGAAACCGAAGCCAAAGAGGAACCTGTCGAAAAAGAGCTGGACCTTGAATTGGAGATGGAAGAAACGTCTGCTGATACCCCGATGCCTGATGATCCCTCCCAAGTTGAAGTATATGAACTTGATGAAGCTGACGATACCCTGGACGAACCCGAAGCCGTGGAGGCTGCTGCAACCGAGGAGATGGCGCCGGAATTTGAAGTCGGAGAAAGTGAAGAGGAGGACCAGCTTGAAGATGACGTCGCCGATGAAGAAGCTCTGGAAGAGGAAACAACACCTGTCAAAGAAAAACGCGTCAGCAAACCGCTTGTTGTTCTGCTGATTTTGGCATTATTGGCGGGTGGCTCTTACGGCACTTATGTTTTGCTTAATTACATGAATATTGAAATTCCTTTTATCAGCGATTTTATGAAACCCAAAGTTTCTGATCCTACCGGCAGTCTCAAGATAGACACTTTAGATATAAACAGCAAATTTCTGCTCAATGTCAAGGATGGCAAACTTTTTGTGATAACAGGCCGAGTTAAAAACGGATATCCGGATGCTCGTAGTTTTATCAAAATCAACGGCAAATTGTATAAAAAAGGAAAAATTCTTTCCCAGACAGAAACGGTTTTCTGCGGAAATGTTTTGTCGGATATCGAACTTTCCAATATGGAGCTTGAAGCCATAAAGAAACGACTTTCAAACCGTTTCGGGGATAATAAATCGAATATGCAGATTAAACCCGGAGGAGAGATTCCGTTTATGCTTATATTTTCGAATCTGCCGGAGGATCTCGATGAGTTTTCCATTGAAGTGGCGGGTTCGACTCCAGCTTCAGGATGATTGATACAAACCAGAGTTTTTGACTTGACTTGGCAAATCCGAGCTGTTAGAAATCTCGTTTTTCGTATAGGAAGTCCCATGGCGATGTAGCTCAGATGGTTAGAGCATACGGCTCATATCCGTAGTGTCCGGGGTTCAATTCCCTGCATCGCCACCAAAAAGTATTCCGGCAAGTTCCGGTTAAATATATAACCCCGGATTCTAACAAGAATTTTGGGGTTTTTCTTTTCCACAGACTATTTCCGGTTCTTTTGTTAATCGACCCTAAAATCCTGCACAAATCTATGTGCACTCATGCCCAGTTTTCTGTGCAACCTCATCTTTTCTCTTTTAAACCATCATACAATAAATCTTCTAATAATATATTAAATTCAGTCATATAGAATTATGATAGCCCATTTTGCAGAAACGGCACGTTTATTGATTATATAATCCATAGCAAAATTGAAAAATGCAATTTGAAATAATATAGCCGGATAAAACCCGGCTTTTTGATCGATTAATTCCTTGTTTGCCTTAAACCTTGACTATAAAAAAAACTTTATGGTAATGGTTTAAAATAACAAACAATGCTCTTAACTCAATCAATGAGGGAGCTATGATCCGGATATAAATAAACCCCGTTTCTCAAATAGAGAGGTGGGGTTTTGCTTTTGGCTGGT